>Ga0307478_10000118_pt1 | contig 91943 bp, 82 predicted proteins | sample atmos_gasesECM4C_2_FD_203713 | JGI IMG/M metagenome (GOLD analysis project Ga0307478, IMG submission 203713) | Hardwood forest soil microbial communities from Morgan-Monroe State Forest, Indiana, United States - atmos_gasesECM4C_05 | ecosystem: Environmental > Terrestrial > Soil > Temperate...
AAAGCGAGCCCAGGTTGGAAACGCGCAAACCCACTACGAGAGCGAAATGGCGCTCTTCTCAGAGTGCATACAGAAGTGTGCTCCAAAACTTGCTTGACACCGCCGACATTGTTAGAGATCGGGATTTTGCAACAACTACCTGTTCTGAGCTACGTCTGGCCACCGTCTGAGTATTGCCGTTATCAGGTCACGATCCGCTTCCGTCGCCTGTGTGATGCTCTGGTTATACGCTTCGGCGGCATAGTGTTCGGCGCGAACTAACTGACCGTCGCTCCACAACAGTTGAGCAAAGTTGTAGGCAGCAAATCTGTAATCCGTTGCGAACGGGAGAGCCTGTTCCTCGTAATGTATTTGGCGCTGCCTATCTCCCAATGAATGGGACAGGACGGCGGCATGACGGCACAGACTCGAGGCCCATCCCCTCTGATTCTCCTGAATCGCTTCTGCTATGGCGGGGTCAAGAAGATTAAGTGCTTGCTCCGTCTATCCTGATTTGCACAGTTCCAAGGTCTGCCGCAATACGTCTCTTCCCCGCTCCCATTCTCCTTGCATCGCGAAATATCCTTCTTGCTTCAAGCGCTCGGCACCTGGCCGCACTATCTTCGCTATGTACTCTCGGAGTGTTGGTACCGTCATCGAGGTGTCGCGAACCCGCTTTGCCCCGAGCGATTTCACCAGTGCAGCCACTCTTTCGTAGCGGGGGTCATTTTCGCCTACTTCAAACATGACGGTTTCTCCCCGCGAAGTCTTCACCGTGCGCGTGAACTCAACGCCAGCTTCAAGGAAACCTCTCTTCTCGTCCTCGCTCATTGAGAAGGCCGTGATGTGGTGGAAAAGGTTCATCGACATAGGCCATCCATTCTATTTCGGACTAGCTGTCGTAACCAGCGTTTACACTCTTTGACCCTGGCCACGTCTCAATGAAGTCAAATGGCGATTTTGCAACAGTTACCAGCAGAAGAGTTGGCGTGAGAACGACATGCGATCTACTACAATAACCGCACGGTGCCTTCTGTTGTGCCTGTCAGGAGGCGGGGATGCAAGCCTCATTTGGACGTTTGAAGCAGTGGTTGATCGCATGGGAGCATAGGCTCGATTTTCGGCCCGCATTCAAGGGAACCCTCGCCACGCATGAATGGGCGATTTGGCCCTTCTTCCTACTCTTAAGTAGTCATTTTCTTCTTGCTGCTGCCCCGGGCCTGTCGCTACCCATAGTTGGTGTAGTCGCGATATTTCGCCAAGCGACAAAGAGTGCTTCCTGCTTGAGAGAGCTGAACCCGGCTACATTGTAAGCCACCGCTTTAAAGATTCTCTTGGATGAAGCGGGGACTGAGGTGAACGTCGAGTTGAACGAGTGGTAGATCACCCACCGCCTTGAAGCTGTGGATCTCACCAGCCTTGATGACAAAGATGTCTCCCGCGCTGCCCTCGAAGGTCTTGCCGCTTACCGTCCACACTCCCCTGCCTTCACGGATGAACTGGATCTCGTCATAAGGATGCCGATGCGGACCCGGCCCCGATCCGGGTTTCCCATGGAAGAGAAACACTGAAACGCCAGTATCGCCCTCCTGAGCCCCGATAAACTCATGTGAACTCCCAACAAAGGGGAGGTTCTCTTGGCGCACGTGATACATGTTTCGTCACCCTCCTGCGAGGATAGGATGACCGTCGTCACGGTTTGGGTCCACGAATACCGATGTGCATATTGGGGATGTGGCTACTCGCATCCGAGTTGCCGACGATGCACCCTGCATCAGCGTATGCGCGTATCGTGCGGCACGTAAAACCGAAAAGGGTGATAGATCGGAGGGAAGGCGCTTTCGTACTTCACTGTCGAGCGATAGCGGTCCGACCGCAGCGCAGGATATATTTCTGAATCTTGCCGGTGGCAGTCTTAGGCAGCTCCGTTAATATCGTGAATGCCGCCGGGACCTTGAAATGCGCCATGTGCATTCGAGCAAATTCTCTCAGTTCCTCTTCGGTTGTCACCGACCCGTTCTTGAGGACGACAAAAGCATGCGGCGCTTCACCCCATTTTTCATGAGGCATGCCCACTACAGCTGCCTCCTGCACGACGGGATGGGTAAGCAGAACGCTTTCGACTTCGACGGAAGAAATGTTTTCACCACCGCTGATGATTACGTCCTTCAGCCGGTCACGAATTTCGAGGTAGCCGTCGGGATGAACCACCGCGGCGTCACCGGTGTGCATCCACCCACCGCGCAGAACATGTGCAGTTGCTTCCGGATCCTGAAAGTAACCGCTCATGACAACATTGCCCCGAGCAACGATCTCGCCCATCGTCACGCCATCGTGCGGCACTTCACAGCCACCGCTGTCTATCACCTTCAACTCTCCGGACGTAATCAATTCCACTCCCTGACGCGCTTTGATAACCGCGCGAAGCTGGGGCGGCAGCATCTTGTGCCCTAGGCGTGGTTCGCAAATCGAGATGAAAGGAGAGGTCTCGGTCATGCCGTAGATGTGAGTGATCTCCCAGCCCAATTCTTCTTCGACGCGTTGTATGGTAGCCGGAGCGGGCGGGGCTCCGGCGGTGAGGACGCGAATCCCATCATGAGCGCTTCGGCGCAAATCCTCGGGCGCGTTAGCCAGAGAGATCAGCACGGTTGGGGCAGCGCAAAGGGCAGTGATGGACTCATGGTCTATCACTTCGAATACCGTGCTGGGATCGACTTTGCGCAGGCAAATGTGCGCAGCCCCAGCCGCGGTAACGGTCCACACAAAAGTCCACCCATTGGCGTGGAACATGGGGAGAGTCCAGAGATACCGGTCAGCAGAAGTCAGGCGGAAGTGGAGCATCGTGCCAGTGACATTCATATAGGCGTTGCGATGCGTGATCATGACGCCCTTGGGACGGGAGGTCGTACCGCTCGTGTAGTTGATCGTCAATAAATCGTTTTCGGCGATTTCTGGTCTTTTGAAAGTTGTTGCCGCCGTGGAGATCAAGTCTTCGTAGCTGAGCCAGCCGGCACGAACTCCTTCGAACGCGACGAAGTGCTCGACACCCGGAACGTCAGCACGAATGGAATCGAGGGCATCCAGGTAATCGGAATGCGCACAGACTACACACGAGCCACTGTGCTGAATCAAGTAGGCAAAATCCTGCGGGGCTAGACGATAGTTGATCGGAACAAGAACTGCACCCAACTGCGGGACCGCATAGAATGATTCAAGTTGCCTATGGGTATTAGGGGAGATGCTGGCGACACGGTCGCCCTGTCGAATGCCAAGGGATTGCAGTGCGGCTGACCAGCGGTCGCAGCGATCGAAGAATGCCCCGTAAGTGAACCGTTGGCCTGAATCGACAACGGCCTCGCAATCCCCATAGAGTCGGCGCGTACGTCGCGCGAAACCCAACGGGCTCAGAGGGGTCTGCATACAGATTGCATTGGCTTGCCATATTAGCAAACTGTTGTTGGCAGGCCACAATACTCATTGACGTTTGGGCCGACGATGGTCAATGAGCGATATGGAGATTTTGCAATAGTAAACCGAATCCCTCGGTCCTCAGGGTGTTATCCTGCCTCCGTTATGGAAGCCAAAGGTCTGACTCCGATATTGAACGTGTCCGACATGGCCAGCACGGTCGCGTGGTTTGAGAAGTGGGGATGGAAGAAGTTGTGGGACTGGGGAACGCCGCCGACGTTTGGCGCGGTTGGATCGGGCAAGGAGACTTGCATCTTTCTTTGTCAGGGGGCGCAGGGAGGCCGAGGCCGAGGCGCGAATACCACCACGTTTCAGCAGGACGGAGACGAAGAGGGCGACAAGGGCGTCTGGATGTCGGTCTGGGTGGACGACGTGGACGAGATGCACAAGCACTGCGTCGCCGCCGGGCTGGAGGTCACATTTCCGCCCACCGATATGCCGTGGAACGTTCGCGAGATGCACCTTCGCCATCCCGATGGCCACGTGTTCCGGGTGGGACGGGGATTCGAGCCTGAAAAGTAGAAACCAAAACCGCCAATAAGTGCGACGGGGATTTCGCCAGCTATCCGCCGGTTTAATTGCCCACGGCATCCCTTTGGTTGCGCGGGTCAGGCCGCTAATCGGTGCAGCCGCTCTCGGGAGACAGCGGTAGGGCGCGATTCATTCGGTGATGATCCGATCCGCCCACTCGACTAGCGACACAAAGATCGCCGGGCTACCGTATTTCGCTCCCCATTGGTTCAAGTCTGCCTCCGTGACCCCACGGGCCCGGGAACAAGCTCCTCAAGAAAAGATGGGAATGTGTTTGCTAACAACCTTTTCCAGGGTTTCGCTGAGCGGCGGCCACCCCACTGGCGTGATTGCATTCACCGTTGCCTTGCGCATGGTATACGTGGCTTCCCCTGTCAGGAAAATCTGCACATCGTGACCGGCATCTGCCAATGCAAGGCCGTGAATAAAGGGAAATGATGCTCGCGTGGGGTCATCCGAGCCCCACGCACTTTTCATCATAATCCTCAGCTTTTTCGCTTTTGGCTCCTCTTGCCCGCTAACCGGAGTCAATGCAAGAAGAGGTAGTCCAGCGAGCTACGAGAAAAGCAGTCTGCGCTCCATGGTTTCAACCTCCGACTGAAACTCTGTTTTTCCCCCGAGATGAGAGATTGCCGCGGAGTTTACACCCACACCGTGAGGCCGAGCAACGCCACTGTTCAATGGAGAATGTCCCGTGAGCGGCAGTCCACTCGGAAATAACTGGCGAAATCAGCGTTCGCACTCATTGCCCGCCGCATCGCTGCGCCGCCCTCTACCTTGGTCGACCGAAGAACAAGACGTGGCCGTCAGGGTCGCAAATCTCGAACCCGCGAAGACCGTCGTGGGTATCCTTAAGGGGCACGCTGAATACCCCCCCATGATCGGCAAATTCGATGGCGAGCGCATTCGGGTCTGGTGCATAGACGAAGGCGTCCCACCGCATGTCGGGATGACGCTTGGAGTTCGGCAGCGGCGCCGTGTCTTTATCGGACTTGACGAAGATCTGCGCTCCGTCGCGGCCCATGATGGCGAAAAAAGGTGTTTCGATCCGGCTGCTGGAATCTTATCTCGAAGCCAAGCTTGTCGCGGTAAAAAGCGATGGTTTGATCGACGCTGCTAACGATGAAGAACGGTGAAATTGCCTGCGTCGTCGGTCGTGTCATAAAAGTGGAGCCTCTTTCACCGGCACTTTACGATTCACGGGGATCTTTTCAAAAATGCGATCCTCCTGTTCAACGCTCCACGATTGAGTCTATTCCTTAACTGATGGAATGAGACGATTTCACGTTTGACTGCTGGTCAGTGAGTGATACAGCGATTTCCCAATAGGTATCCACTGTCAAGTTGGGTAAGTAGACCTTTGTCGTTCAGATCAAGAACCGGCTGCGAAGGCAGATCAAGAGCGATCGACCATGCGGGTCATGGCGTAGATTGGCTGTCCACATCGACGACAAAGCTGTAGGTATTCGTGGCTCCGGCCTTTGAATTCCAGCTTCCCTCGGCGCCGAATTGGAAGACTGTTCCATGGGCAAAACGATAATTGATCTTGGCGCTGGACCCGCTGTGTGTATTCACAGCACTGGCTAGAGACTTCGGGAAGCCCTCTGAAGGTAGCGGAAGACCCTCTGGATACAGATCAAAGGATGCCTCGGATTCGCCATCACCTACGGTGATCGTGATATGGATTGTGCCTCCATTCACAAACCGGCTTGCATCCAACATAATGACACGATAACTATGTTTTCCTCTCCCGGGCGCGACCAGCGTTCCTTGTCCTGTAGAACTTGAACGTGGATTCAGTTGAATTATTTCTGGGGTTGATGTTGCGTCGAGGTCATCGCCGGTGAGGACCTTTGTAGGGCCGGCGCTTTTCTGCTGGCGATTTGCGCGCGCGGCATCAGCTAACGACTGACCGTAAGCCGTGCCGCCGATCAGAAGAAAGAGTAGCAGAACAATGCACAAACTTTTTAGAGCGACTCGCTGCATAGGGCTCTCCGGCGGATGATTTGGCAAGATCGTACTTCGGTATGGCATCAGACCGGTAGTTACGGACGTACTCGTACGATTCCTAGGGTGGGATTGGCGATGGGCCCGGCTGGAGCGTTGCGTGTCGAGTTTGCGTTATTCGGTCAAGAAAAGGATTTGCGAATGGGCATGTGCTGGATTTTCTTGTTCTTGCCGTGATCGCGCGACTATGTTTGTAACCGGAGCTTTTCGAGCGTGCGACATGGTGGAAGTTTCACTTGAGATTCGGCGGATGCCACTCCACGCTCGCCAAGCATCGTCTCACGACCGAAGCGAACGAAAAAGAAGCTGTCAACCTCGGGCTTCAGCCATTATCGAGAAATCGTCCTCGACCGGTTTCGGAAACGGTCGCAGCTCGTCAGGATCAACGATACAACCTGGATCCCACCTGACTTTGGTAAGCTATCCATGTGCTTCTGTAGCGCGGAGGGATGTGTGAGTGGTTGAAACAGGCGGTCTTGAAAACCGCTGTACCTGAAAGGGTACCGGGGGTTCGAATCCCTCTCCCTCCGCCACCATTCAAGTGATTCAGAAACAGTTAGCCAGTCTCACCGGACGACTGACTCCACGTTACCTTGCTCATCTGGAGCACACAAATGGAGCACAGTAAGGCTGGGAACTGTCTCATTGCCGCGATTGCATCTGGCGACGCGGTCTTGACGTCAACCAACTGCTTCTGTTGGAAGCTCGCGCTCGCTAGTGATTCTGATTTGTTGCTACTGTGCTGTGCCGCAGACGCGCAACCCAGATTGCACGGAATGCGCTGGCTACGGTCTGGTCGAGATTGGGCGCGATGATTGGCCTGACGATCTCGCTCGGGATGGGTGTCGTCTACGAGGCCGAATTCGTGATGCCTCGGCGACAGTCTGGAAGGACGCCTCGATCTCGCGCATCGAGAACTGGGTCGCTACAATCCAATAAAGACGACCTTTTTAGATAGCGAGTAAACAGCTTGGGAGGTGTCATGTCTACGTTGGAGATTGCCTTCCTGAACGGTCAACTGCAGGAGCGCAAGAGCCGCCTGGAAAAGGCGATTGCTCTTGCGCCGCAGAAGGCGGGGCTGGCCGGTCTTTTGCGCGAAGTGGATTCTGCGCTGGAGCGCATGGACAAGGGCAGCTATGGGTTCTGCGAAACATGCAACCACCCGGTGGAAGAGGACCGACTGCTTGCCGATCCTCTCGTGCGCTACTGCCTTGACCACCTGACTCCACCTCAGCGCAATGCGCTGCAGCGGGACCTTGACTTGGCCTCGCAACTGCAGCGCAATCTGTTACCGCAAGTCGGGCTACGGGCTGGCGGCTGGGAGACCAGCTATCACTACGAGCCGGTTGGTCCGGTGAGCGGCGACTACTGCGACTTGATCCTGTCCGATGGGCAGCTCTTCTTCGTGCTGGGCGACGTTTCGGGCAAGGGCGTGGCCGCCTGCATGCTGATGACGCAACTCCATGCCTTGTTCCGCAGTCTGACCAAAATGGCGCTGCCCCTTGGGCAGATGGTCTCGCAAGCAAATCGCGTCTTCTGTGAAAGCGCGTTGGCTGGGCAATACGCCACCGTCGTGTGCGGGCAAGCCAAGCCTACCGGCGAGGTGGAAATCCATAATGCCGGACACTGGCCTGCGATCGTGGTTGGAAAAGGGGGCGTGCTGCGCATTGAATCCACGGGTTTGCCGCTGGGAATGTTTTGTGACGTCGAGTTCTCCACCACGCGCCTGCAAATGGAATTGGGCGACACGATGTTTCTCTACACCGACGGCCTGTCGGAAGCCCGCAATGCAAAAAACGAATACGGCGTGGAACGCGTCACGCACCTCGTGCGCCAGCAATCCGTAAGGCCTCCAGCTGAACTTGTTGCTGCCTGCCTCGAAGACCTACGGTCCTTCGAAAAGGGCGAAGCGCGTTTCGACGACTTAACGCTGCTGGCGATGCGGCGAGTCGGCCAGTCGGCTACTCATTGACCCCAAAGCGGGGAGAGCCGGCGCTGTAGTTGGCGTAATTGATTCCATAACAATGTTGGCCCCCACGATCGGTGGATTCAAGGACAGCAACCTCAGTAATCTGTTGTTCGCCATTCAACGTAGCACACAATTCTATGAATGGCTGGTTTGTCCATTTTTGCCAAGAAACGCCGCGTAGATGATTAGCATCCTATTAATCGGAGCCGCGACTGCGCTAGTGACGTGCGCAACGATCGCGAAATTTGCAGGTCAGCCGAAAAAGGCAAACAAGTCACAAAAAGCAGAAATCATGAAGCAGCTCTTGGCACTATCCGAGCACGAAAAAAGGATTTCAGCGACGGCATCATCAGTCCGATTGCAGACGCCACTCTCTAACCAAGGCAGTCGGCCTGGCAACGCCTCTCGAAAGACAGCTGCGAAGATTTCCCGACCGATTCGCTCCAGTAAATAGATTCGAAACGATTCAGGGCCACGTCAGAGACACATGCCTCAACTTTGGGGAGTGCCATTGTGCATCTCCCCCTTTGCAAAGCCGATTCGGATCATCGCTGACGAGAACAGATGGGATGAGGAGGCCGGTCTCCGACGGGATGCTGTACGCTCCCAAGTTATCGACGTGCTCGAAGGCACAAGAGATAAAGGAGACCGGCAATGAAGAGGTTCGCTTCTGTGATCACACTTGCGACGAGAGGTCCGGGTAATTCAGCGCGCAGGGGGAGCTGGCGCGGACATCTGTAAGGTGAATGGTCCGGCCTTGTCGTCGAAGATCTTGTAGCTGCTGGGTACCTTGAAAAGAGATGGATCAGGCTCGGATGTGTTCACGTTGGTGAATTCCGTCTTCAATTCGCCCGCCCACGGGTCAGTATGCTTGGTCATCACGGTGGCTTTCAGGTCTGGCGAGTACCAGCGCTCCGAAGTAACCGCGATCGGCTTGTCATTGCCCATCTTTCCGGCGGGAATCGTGGTCGTCATACGCGTGCCAGTGGCCACAATGCCGTTGATGCTCTGATCTCCGAGATTCTCGCTCGAGGTCGCTTCATCGGAGTCTTGCACGCTTTTTCTAAAAAACACGTTGCTCGAGAGGACGGGCCCCCCGGCGGAGTCGGCACTTCGATAGACCATCACGTGCTCGCTCTTCTCGGGAAGGCCTGCCGGGCTTACGGTTTTGGCGAGGGCCTCTGGGGATGGCAGAATCATCTTGTGAGCGATCTCGTTTTCAGGATCAAGCATGTAGCGCACGCCAGAAACGGGATCGTCGATGGTGATTAGTTTCGAAGCGGTTGTTCGGGGACCGGCTCCGAGCAGGTTCAAGCCTGCTTCGCGGCGGGTGCGACCCTCACCGTCGCGACAGAGCGTGGAGTTGTCGGCGGTATGGATGCGGTTGCCGTCGGCGAAGGTTTGGGTGTGCTCAGTGGCGACGGTAGCGCAGAACGGAGCTCCCTTGGCCGGCGCGGCGTCCATGTTGTCGACGCGCATCGTGATCATAGGAGCCTTCGGCGATAGTGCTACCTGACCAGCAATGGCGACTGGGACCGGGGCGGACTCAGGCGAGTTTTGGGCGGCCATGCTCGCGGCCAACATGATTACCGCAATCACTGCGAGAGCGTTAGCTTGCAGGCGCATAATTTCCTCCTCCAGGAACAGAAATTTCTACTCCACAATGCGGATGGCGCGGGCGATTCCATCGGGCCCTACCAGAACATCTGCGAATACGACGCCTTGCGGTGAGGTTGAAGCTGGCGCGAGCACGGTGACCGAAGATGGTAGTTGCACGCGGATCACCTCCAACGCTCCTCCGCAGCTTAGTTCATCGCAGTACATCAAGCTACGGAAGCCTGCGGGAATCGAGTTCTCCCCCGCCTCAACGGATGGAGCGCGGAAGGGGCGCAGGGCAGGATTCGCGACAGGATGCGTGGCAAGATGCGCGGCAGCACGAAACGGCTTCGGCCTCGAGCTGTGTGCGGCAGCGGCAACTGTGGCCGCAACGGCCGGTTGTGATGCTGCCGTCGACTGGAGGGGATGGGGCTGAATGATTGTAGTGACGGCCTTTCGGTTCTGGAAAAGCAGAATCCCACTGACAATGACCAGCACTACTGCGGCGGCCGCCGTGCTCCAGCCCAAGGTTGCAAAGCGGGGTCGCGGGAGAATTGCCGTCTGCGCAGCCAGGCGGCTGGCGATTTGCTTGCGATAACTGGCAAGGATAGGTTCATCCAAGGATGCAGGAGGTACGGGAACCGCTTCGCGGGTGCACCGCAAGCCAGCCGCGAGTTCGCGCTGCGCTTCCGCAAATCGGGCACAATCGGCACAGCGAGCGAGGTGTTCGGACTCCTGGCTGCTCTCGCTCTCGCGGCGCAACGGGTTTTCGAAGCAAAGGCGGAGTTCTTGACAAGTCATATGACGCAACCCTCCGGGCCGGTAGCTCCGATCGCGGGTTGAGCGCCTCTGAGAGGCTTCAACTTCTGTGCAAGCAGCGCGTGGCCGCGATTCAAGCGTGAGCGGATAGTGCCCACGGCGCATTTCAGGCGAGAGGCCGCGTCCGCGTACGAAAGCTCGCACAAATCGCAGAGAACAACCGCCTGCCGATAGTGATCGGGAAGCGACGCTATTGCTGACTGCACCTTTTTGACCAGTTCGCCGCGAATCATTTGTTCCGGCAGGAGCCCGGATTCGGAGATCAGATTCCCTGACAGATTCTCGATCGTCTCGTCGTTCGGGAGAGGCCGATAGGCGCGCTCCCGCCGCCCAATGCGCCGCACAAAGTTACGAGCGATGCCGAAGGCGAAAGCCGCGACATCTCCCCGATCGGCGCGATAGTTGGGGCCTTCCTTCAGCATGGAGATGAAAACCTCCTGCGTGACTTCGTCGGCTGCCGATTTCGAATTCGTCATATAGAAGGCGTAGCGGAAAATACCGCCCTTCAGCCTCTGGTAAAGGAGGAGGAACGCCGGTTCCTCTCCCGCGAGCGCCAGGCGCAGCAACTCGGCATCGGATGCGCCTGTAGGCTGGTTGATGCTGGCCATGTCTTATTAGGTTCGACGTGCAGGCTTTCATATTGTCTTCGCGGCAAGCGACTGAATGGTTCCACAAAGTTTTCCGGCTCTTGCTTCACACTGTATCGGGGGAGGAGCGGCGACTGCCCCGCCGCTCGCCCCCTTAGGCTGGAACCAACAGTCTAGTCGGTGTCCGGTGGTTCTACCTCCTTGGTGGCGTTCTTGAGAAAGAAGCTTCCCTCCAGAGGAGCTGGAATTGTTTTGTAGCTAGTTGGAGTCTGATTGAAGTTGAAGAATTCGTGGAGATCGTTGGCCGCTCGCGCATCGGCAAAACCTAGGCTTCCGAGGCCGAAGATACCTTCGATGCCCTTCAGAATGCTGCCGAAGTCATATTTCAGGTTGCTGATGTAGCCCACCTTGGAAGAGTAGGCTGAAACCACCAGCAGCGGCACGCGAAAGCCCAGTTGATAGTCGTCCTGGTTTGCGCCGGCTTGGAGTACGGGGACCACGTGATCGTACCAGCCTCCCCAATCGTCCCAGGTTATGAAAATGACCGTATCTTTCCAGTAGCCAGTGCCATCGTCGCAAGTCTTGTTATTTCCGATGGCGTTGACAACCGCCGCCACCCACGACGGTCCCTGGCCGCTGTTGAGCGGATGGTCGGAATACTGTCCGGCAGGTGTGATCCAACTTACTTGCGAGAGTTCACAATTGTCGATGTCGGCAAGGACATCGGGCGGCGAAGTGTCGACGTAACCGTTCGACTCGCCTTTCGTCCAGTCGGGCCCGGTGCAAACGCCCCCCAACGGCATGCAGATATTTGAGAGCGAGTTCGGCGCTACCCAGAGACTGCTCTGCCCTTGCGCATAGTAGGTCCAGGTAATTTGCGGGCTGGGCTGGCTAAACAGGTAATCCATGGCATTGCGAGTGAAGCATTCCACAGTTCTGTCGCCGGCGGTTTCCGTGCCAAAAGGTCGCCCTGGATTCGGTCTCACCAGTTGTATCGATTCTCCCGCGCCACAACCATAGTTTGTACCCGGACCATTCTCTGCGACAAAGATACCCAGCGCGTCGTCCGCCGCGGTGGGCGCTGAAGTGGCGCCAAAAATGAACTGATGAGCCGGAAAGCTGGGGCCCTGGTTGGTTTGAAACATCCGATTGCTCCATCCGTAGGTCGTCGCTAACGTGATGTAGGGATCGAGAAGGCCCCCTGCGCTTCCGTCACTGTTATTTACCGGCGTGTTGTACACATACATGAACTGAGAATAGTTGTTAGTCGGCACCGTGCAGCCAAAGTTGTTCGCGCCACAGAGTGGCGGAACGTTGACTCCAGGTTTATGGCTGATGCCCTGATTCGTGAATTCGAAATTAAATCCGCTGACAGTTCCGTTAAGATTTGGACCGGCATGGCTGTGGTCAAGATCAAAGTTGGTGGCCAATCCGACGGGCTGTAATGGCAGCGTCTGGCCCTCGGCATTCACATAGGTCGATGCGATATCGTAGCCCGACGGGCTACATCCGGGCACGCCGCCATTCGCGGCGCACAACCCCTGAAACAGATTGTCAGGTGAGCGATTTTCCTGAAAGATTACAATCACGTGCTTAATCGGAGTCATACCGTACTGGGCATGGGCGATAGTTGCCGACAAACCAGTGGCGAGGAGTAATACAAACCTGAGTTCGGATTTCACAACGATGCTGCTCCTTTCGGACGGAAGGTTGATGCAGGGGTGAAACGTGTTTAGCTCTTCTAAAAAAGCTTTCTTGAAAGTCCTGCTCTACTGCGGTTTTCGGAGATGATGTGCATCGTCGCTGGTTCGTCAGACGTCGATGCAGCCGATGCCAGAATACATACGCAAGCGTCAAACCCGGAGAATCCGGATTAGTTGCAATCATACTGATGCGGCGCGTGCATCACGATTCTGTATTAGGCCCTTTGGATGATTGACGCGTGACCGCGTGAAACGGCAAATCCCGCTTCGCAATTCCTGTAGCCATCATCCAAAATGCAGAATGCAGAATGCCAACGATTTTGCCTCACGCCTGGGCCAGTGCTAGACTTCGCCAATGGCTACTAAAAAGAAATCCAAGAAGAAGTCGAAGAGAACTGCGGCGAAAGTGCGGCCGAAGAAGGTCCAGCCGAAGAAGAAGCCGGTAGGGAAAGCGAAATCTTCGGGGAAATCGGCGAAGCCGGCTCGTAAAAGGCCGGCTCAGAAAAAGTCCGCTCAAACCAAATCCGTAGCTGCGACAAAAGGCTTAGGCGCGAAGGCGACTGGCGGGAAGACGCCGAGAGCCGGCACCGACGCGCCTCGGAGGAAACAGCCGGCACGCGCTGGGTCGGCATTCTCGCGTGACCTGACGGGGCCAGGTTCGGCCGGGCAATCCGGAGATCTGCAAGGACTCTCCAACGTTGAAGGTCCGGACTCCGAAAGCGTGGACGAGTTGATTGAAGAGGGAAACGCGTTTGAGGCCGGCGTGGTGACCGGTGTCGAAGAAGCTGACGAAAGCGGCGTACGTGAAGTGCACACGCATGAGGTGCCCGAGGACGATGTGCCTGGCGAATATCTGGATGAGGACTAACCAAAGCAGCAGCCAGCCGAGCTTGCCGAGCTTATTTTAGTTCCGTGTGCGCAAATCGTGTGAGCCGTCCATGAAACATCAATTCGAATTGAACGCTTCAGTCAACGACATTATTTTGAGAGCATCCTTAATTTGATCAGCCGTCGCAGATGACCTAAGACCGATAGTCACGGGCTCAGCCGGAAGCAGATCGAAGTAGTTATCCGAACTTTGGACGTCGAGGTCGCCGAATGATAGATAAACGCTGCGGGCCAACTTTGCTGACTGTAGCGTGATCCTATAACCTTCGCCTGTCTTACTTATAGTTGTTTCAATCTTAGGAGCAACCGGCAACTCCAGATTGCGCGTTACATCGAGGAATACAAGGTTGCGCGAGACTCGCTTTCCAGCCACATCCAGGTCAAACACCAGAAAGCTTCGGCGAGGATCTGCCTTCGCCGAGAGGGCAGACTTGTCAACGCTGAAATAAATTGCGTTCGACTGCGCCGATACTTGAACGTCTTTTGTCTGATCCAGCAAAGAGTTACCCGAGAAATCGAGCAGGCGCATGTGGATCGTACCTGAGAATGGTTGAAGCTTATCCGAAATAACGTACACGTCAACTTTATCGTCGTGCAGGAACGGCGAGATCAAGACATCGTCGTAGAAGCGTCGCGCGTAGTAATGCAGCGCCTTCCAATGGCCGTAGTAATCGATGCTGGCCCATGAAGCAACTGGCCAGCAATCATTCAACTGCCAATAAAGCGAGCCCATGGTCCGCGGACGCTGGCGGCGCAAGTGCTCGGCGCCGATCTTGATAATCTCCGCTTGCTGCACCTGACTGAGATAAACGAACGAAGCGAAATCCTTGGGTTCACGGTACTCGCGCAGCATGTAGGTGAGGATGCGCTCATTTCCTCCTTTATTTTTCTGGTGCGCCCGCATGACGGTAGAACGAATATCGAGGTCCTCGGGCTTGGCGAAGGTGCGGATGGTGCGCATCTCGGGAAACGATTGAAATCCATACTCCGTCATGAAGCGCGGAAATTGCAGAGTGTAATCGGAAGCTGGAGCCTGCTGGTGCCAAACCGCCCAGTAATGCATGTCGCCGTTGTGCTGGTTGTCGGGTATTTCTTCGAAGTTGGCACTGGGCGAACTGGGCGTGTATGGGGTGGGATCGGCGTACTGCGCAACCGCGCTCTTGAGGACGTCGGCGAAGAGGATCACATAATACTGCCAGACGCGATCGCGCGTGTCGGGCGAGATCGATGCTTTGAACTCCTGGCGATCGCCCCAGTGCCACCAGCCGGTCTCTACTTCATTATTTCCGCACCAGATCACAATGCTGGGGTGATCGCGCAGCCGCTTGATCTGGTCGATGGCCTCTTGCCGGACATTTTCTTGAAAAGCAACATCGCCGGGAACCATATCGCCACCGAACATGAATTCCTGCCAAACCATAATGCCAAGCTCGTCGCAGATGTCGTAGAAATTGTCGGACTCGTAGTAACCTCCTCCCCATTCGCGAACCATATTCATGTGGGCATCGCGAGCGGCTTGCAGAATGTTGCGATGAATCTCTGGAGTCACGCGGTTAGGAAAGCTGTCGAAGGGAATCACGTCCGCGCCTTTGATGAATACAGAAATTCCATTGACCACGAACTCAAAACTCTTGCCCCATTCATCGGGAACGCGGCGAAGTTCGACCGAGCGTAATCCGGTCCTGGTTTCGGTGTGGGCAGCAACATCACGGTCGATACGGACGGAGGCCGTGAACCGGTAGCGGCTCTGCGGACCGTATCCCACCGGATACCAGAGCTTCGGTGAGGTAATCCGAAGCGGAAACGAAAGATGATTCATGCCGGCATTGAGTTGCAGAGTCTGAGTTCCGTCAGAGATTTGCAGCCCGGACAGTTCATCGTGAGTCAGTGTGAGGGCAGCCGACATCGCTCCGCTGGCTTCGATCTCCAACTCGGCGTTTACATTCGCCAGGCCGGCAGTGATGCTCCGCTGGTGAATATGAAAATTTTCGATCCGTAGCGCGTCCCATGTTTCAAGGCGAATCGGCTGCCAGATACCTTCGGTCATAAAGCGCGGCCCCCAATCCCAACCGTAGTTATAAGGAGCCTTGCGCGTATAGGGAGCGGTCGCGATATTTTCTTCATTTCCGTAGTTATGAGTGGATATCGAAGGCAGCACATAAGGAAGCGACTTAACGTAAGGAAGCATCTTCTCGACAGCCGAATGAAATACGATACGAAGCGTATTGGAACCGGATTTCAGCTGTGTCTTAGCTGGAACGCGCCAGTGGCGGAACATATTATCGGCGTGAAGAATCGCCTGATCGTTGAGGTAGACATCGGCAAATGTATCCAGTCCGGCAAAAACCAGATCCACATGGTCGTGTGCGAGCGTGGCGGCGTCGACCTGAAACGTTGTTTGATACTCCCAGTCCGCCAGCCCGATCCACTGCAGATGGAACTCGTTATCTTTATCGAACGGATCGGAAATCATCTTGTTACTCAGCAGGTCAGTTTGAACCACTCCTGGAACCTGCGCGGGGTGCCATTCTCTTACGTCGGACCGATCCGCATTCGCTACGGCTCGGAACTGCCAGCCTGAGGCCAAATTTCGCGAGGTAGGTTCGGCTGCCTGGAGTGGCAAGGCGATGAGAGAACTCAAGAACAGAAAGCCGAAACAACAAAACAGCGCGGAAGAGAGACTCCACATCAATCGATTCTGCATCGGTCCCATATCCTGATCATCCTTAGTTTGCCGCATGAGGTTTTAACCCATGAGGTTTAACGCATGAGCGCGCTAATGGGAATCTTGTTGCTCGCTTGGTTGGGGCTGAGTGGAACTGTTCTGCAGTTTTTGGAACTCCTGCATCTCACGCTGCGCCTCAGCCGTCTTTCCCTGCTTGCGATAGATTCCCGCCAGTCCGAAATGTGCCTGCGCGGCCAGAGAGCTTTGCTTCTCAATCGAAAGCAATTTAGACCAAGCCTTCTCAGCCGCGGCAGCGTCGCCTTCGAGCGAAGCCGCTTTGCCCAGTAAATAAAGGGTCTCTGGCATACCCGGCATCAACCGGTCGGCGCGCAGAAGTTCGGCCCGCGCTTCTTGAACTTTTCCCTCTTCCAACACGGCTTGGCCCAAACGGTATGCGGCTTCGGCATTTCCCGGCTGCAGTTTGACCTGGATGCGAAATTGTTCTTCCGCCTTCGGCCATTGGAAAGCGCCGGCATAGACCTCGCCCAGAGCAAGGTGAGCTTCGGGCAAGCCGGGCCGCAATCGCAGCGCCTCGCGATATTCTTTCTCGGCGTCCGGCATGCGCCGCAACACGAAGTAGTTCTCGGCCATCGCCTGATGCGCGCGCGCGGAGTCAGGATACGCGGCCAGCAGAGTATCGATGGATTGCTTGGCGAGTAGACCGCTGGCGCGCCCAAGATAATAGAGAATATCAGAATCGTTCGGATGCGCCGCGAGGGCAGCTTGCAGATTGGTGACCGCCTCCGACAGTTGCCCGGTTTGAATTTGCGCGATTCCCAGAGCGGTTTTGTCAGGCAAGCGCTGCAAGTGAGGGATCGCCTCGCTAAAAAAACCCTGGGCGAGCAGCGCGTAGCCGAGCAACTGGTGAACCGGCGCTGAATCGGTACTGAGGTTCAACGCATGCTTGAGAGGCTGGATTGCAGAGCCGTAATCGCCACTCTCCATATAGGCTTGACCGAGGCTGATAAAACCATCGGCAAAGGCGGGGTCAAGTTCGGTCGCCTTCTTAAACTCCGCAATCGCAACATCGAACTTCCGTTCTCTGTCGGCAGCGATTCCGGCTTGCATGTGCTCAGCAGCCTGCGGCGACGCAATTTGCCACGCCAGCCAGAAAAATAAAAGAGCACGGATCACGGCTTCTCCGGTTCACGCACTTCCAGGAACTGATCGGCGTGAACATCATTCAGAGTCTGGTGGATCCCCGATGGCCAGATAACATCCACATTTGCTTTTTCCGTTGCGCCGAGTCCGAAATGAAGACGCTTGTCGCTCGAGGAAAGATAACTCCCAGCGGAGGTTGCAAATCGTGTCTGCCCATTCACCTGCACGCGGGCTCCAAATCCATCGCGGTTACTGTGAGTGCCCCGGAGAGTGATGACGAGCCAATGAAGTTTGCCACCGCGGTTTAGAAACACTTGCGGATGACCGCCGAGCGTAGTCATCACCACATCCTGCCATCCATCATTATTCAGGTCGCCGAAAGCCGCGCCCCGTGCGGCTGCGGGAGTCGTGCTTCCGGAATCAACTCTCTCGAAACGCCCGTTGTGGTTCATGGCTAAAAGTGGTGGCTCAAGATAATGAAGAGAAGGATCGATTTGCTCCACATTGTCCAGCACATGTCCCTGGGCGACGAACAAATCTTTCCAGCCGTCGTTGTCGAAATCTTCCAGGCCAACGCCCCATCCGGAACTCCCGCTGGAGAGCACTCCGAGGCCCGTCTCGAGACTACGGTAGCTGAACGATCCGCCGCCATCGTTGTGATAGACGCCATAAATCTCACGCGGAAGCTCTGTGACAATCACATCCGGCCGGCCGTCGTTGTCGTAATCCTGAAAGACAACTCCCATGCCGGAGAGCCTGCGTCCGTCCTGAGAAAGAGCGGTGCCGGCTTCGAGACCAACTTCGCTAAAAGTTCCATTGCCGTTGTTGTGAAATAAATACTGCTGCATGCCGTCGTTGGCGACAAAGATATCGGTGAATCCGTCGCCATCGTAATCGGCAAATGCGACGCCCAACGCGCGCCCTTTTTTAGCGGCGATACCCGATTTCTGGCTCACGTCGATAAATGTGCCGTCGCCGTTGTTGTGATAGAGAATGTTGGTGGTGGAAGGAAACTCCTCGGGCGGACAGTAAGTATGGTAGTTGCCTCCGCAACTCTTGCTGTGCTTGGTATCCCAGTCCATGTAACGAGTGACAAAGAGATCAAGTTTGCCGTCGTTATCGTAGTCGAAGAATCCTGCTGAAACCGACCAGCCGCCTGCGGCGACTCCAGCTTTGGCCGTGACATCGGTGAAAGTACCGTCGCCATTGTTGTGATACAGAATATTTTTCCCATAGCTGGTGACATAGAGATCCGGGAAACCGTCGTTATCGTAGTCGCCCACGGCCACACCCATGCCGTAATTTCCATCGCCGGCATCGGCGAGACCGGCTTGCTGCGTGACGTCAGTGAAGCTTCCATCTTTATTCTGCCGGTAAAGCCGATTCCAGTAGCGCGGGTCGTGGCGGTCAAAATTCTCGGGCGTCTGCATGGGGTCGGTTATGCGTCCGCCATTCACCAAAAAAATGTCGAGCAGGCCGTCATTGTTGTAATCGAGAAGAGCGACTCCACCCGGCATCGTTTCGATCAAATATTTCCTCGAAGTCGGGGAATTCTGCAGCGTGAAATCCAGACCGCGCGGCAGGACGACATCAAAAACTGGAACTGGGAGTGTTGCCGCCTGCAACACTACGGTCAGCACACAGCATGCGCGAAACAGAGTGTTTATCAAACTCAGCTTCCTTCAGCCGTTTAGCATATCGCGGAAGTGGGGCGCCGTAGGCAAAGTTGCAGCGCTGCGACGGCTAGCGCCGCGTCGATTCCCGTTCCACGAGTCTCGGCGGAATCAAAATCTTCTTGGACCGCATCGGGCGCTTCGAAGAGATCCGCGCAATCAGAAGTTCTGCGGCGAGCACTCCAATGCGGCAGGTTCCCTGATCAACCGTGGTGAGTGGAACCGCCAACACGTCGCAATATTGAACATTGCCCGCGCCGACCAGTGCAATATCGTCGGGCAGTTTCAGCCCTGCCTCCAGGATAGCTCTCATTGCGCCCATCGCTACCAGGTCGTTGTAGCAGAAAACTCCGTCCGGCGCGGGTGGAGCGTTTAGCATCTTCCGCATGCCTTCATATCCGGTGGCGTCTCCATGGCCCCCGGCGACGATGTAGCTGGGAAGCGTGGGCAAGCCGCTCTGGGCCAATGCCCGGCGGTAACCTTCCAGTCGATCCACGGCGATGCCCATTTCAGGACCGCGCAGGTGGCCAATGCGGCTGCAGCCTCGCGCGATCAAATGCTTCGTCGCTAACCTGCCAATCGCGAGGTTATCGACCCCAACAAAACATGCTCGCAAACCTGCGACAGGGCGGTCAATCAGAACATAGGGAATCTTCCGCTGTTGCAGGCGCTCGAACATATCCACACACCGTGATGGCTGCGCAGAAGCGATAATTAATCCATCCACCTGCCGGCCCAACAGGCAATCAACCTCGCTCGCTTCCAGTTCCGGATCCTCCTCGAACGATGAGATCACCACGTGATAGCCGTGAGGACGCACAGTGCGCGCCACGGCGCGGGCAATTTCTGCAAAGAAGGGATGCGCGAACTCCGGCAGCAGCAAGCCAATGGTGTAGGTGCGCCGTGTCACCAGGCTGCGCGCCACCCAGTTCATCTGATAATTCAGTTTCTTGGCATGCTGCAGTACTCGCTTGCGGGTAGCATCGCTGATCCGGCCTTGATTTCGCAGCACCTTCGAGACCGTTACGACTGAGACCTTGAGGTCTCTCGCGATGTCCAGCATGGTCGTGCGCATGCGCGGGAGAGCATACCACTGTTCAAGGGTTAACGATTAATCTAGTAGAAAACAATTATTTTATTCTTGACAACGGCTGCTCCGGTGTTCAAGAATCCACGCCACCGAATTTTGCGGATATTTGGGGAAATCCTGCTTCGGAAAGAGTGATTTATGCCACGTCGCATAGTGTGGAGCCTGCTCGTCACCCTGGGCCTGATCGTATCTGCCTCCGTTTCTCTCTATAGCCAAAGCACCTACGGTTCGGTGTCTGGGTCAGCCGCCGACACCTCCGGCGCCGCAATCACGGACGCTACCGTCACCCTGACGAACTTGGGCACAGCGGACAAGCGCACGCAACAAAGCGGTGCCGACGGGCTCTTCACGTTTGTGAATCTGTTCCCGGGACATTATCGGATCGACGTGGAGAAGCAGGGATTCAAGCACTTCGTCCGCACAGATGTTACGGTCGAAGTGCAGCAGGACACACACATTGCGGCCGCCCTCCAAGTCGGCGAGGTCAGCCAGGTAGTCGAAGTGACGTCGGAGACTCCGCTGCTTCAAACCGAATCTGCCTCGTTGGGCCAGGTAGTGGACGAGCGTAAGGCCGACGAACTGCCTTTGAACGGACGAAATATTTTCAACTTAATCACGGTTTCTCCTGCAGCAGTTGCTCAAGGCGGGTCTGGTGGTTCGCCGGTAGGCCAGAACCCGTTCAGTTGGGGCAACTACCAAATCGGAGGTTCGTTCGCAAATCAGGGCGCAGAATACCTGGATGGTCAACCTCTGAATATCGGCTACATCAACTTGCCGATCATTATTCCAACCCAGGATTCCGTCGGCGAATTCAAAGTCCAATACAGCAACCTGGGTGCTGAGTGGGGCAAGTTCTCTGGCGGCGTCACGAATCTGAGCACGAAGTCCGGCACCAACAAGTGGCATGGCTCCGCCTATGAGTATTTCCGCAACAAAGTGCTGAACGCCAACGAATACTTCAACAAGAAGTCGGAGTTGACGGCCGGTCAGCCCAACGAGGCCCCGCCGTGGACGCAGAACCAGTACGGGTTCCAGGTGGGCGGGCCAGTCATCAAGGATAAGACATTCTTTTACGTCAGCTGGGAGCAATACCGGCAGCGAACGGGATCTCCTTTTACAACTACCGTTCCAGCGGCCGGGGAGCTGACTGGGGATTTCTCATCGCTTTGCACCCAAGCCGGGGGTACGTTCAACGGCGCTGGCCTGTGCAGCGCGGCAGCCGGGCAGCTTTACGACCCATATAGTGCGACCGCAACAGGCGCACGCACACCCTACAAAAACAATCAAATCCCCAGTTCGGAATTCAGCACCGCCACACAGGTGCTGTGGAAGAAGTATTTTCCGGCGGCAAATCAAGCCGGCGATGTAAATAATTTCCTGAGTGCGGCACCGGCGGGCGGCAATACCAACGAGTTCGTGGCGCGCGGGGATCAGAACATTGGAGCCAACACGCGCCTGTTCGGAAGATTTGCCTATTACGGATTAACTGACTTGCCCGTGAATCCATTCGGAACCGGCCTCTGCCTCGATCGCTGCGCGGAAATGTATCACTCGAAATTGCTTGCGATCGGCGTCAACCATGTTTTTACCCCGACGACCATTCTCGACGTGAACATCGCGGCGAGTCGGTTCGTCTACGGACGTCAGCCTATTCTCTCGGGGTTCGACCTAACGACCCTGGGCTGGCCGTCGACTTACAACACCCCACCAAGCTCAATTCGAACCCCTCCGACGCCGGCGTTCCCGTTCAATAACGACGTAGGAAAGTCGCAGGGCAACAGCGCCATCGGCGATCACAATACGCAGTACAACATCACGCCGGCCTTTACCCTGATCCGGGGCAAGCATACTATTCAGGCCGGTGCTCAGGTTGAGTGGGGCTTGGATAACTACTTCCAGACCAACATCGCCAGTGGCGCGTTCGCCTTCGGAGGAAACTGGACCACTTCAACTGGCGGCGCGAACCTCGTTACCAATCCCAATTTTGCATTCGCCGACTTCCTGCTCGGCCTGTCGCAGAATGAGGGAAACTTCGTCAACCAGACCGAGGGCGTTGCTCAGGTTCCCGCCCTTACCAAAGGATCGCAGGTTTACCGTGCCTTGTTTGTGGACGACACATGGCATTTGACCACTAAGTTGACTATAAACCTGGGCCTTCGCTACGAACTGCAAGGGACTTGGTCTGACGCCTACGGTCGGCTCTCGTACTGGGATCCGCTGGCGACCAATGCAACGGCCAAAGGCTGCGGCGGGACGCCAGGAAGTCCGTGCCAGGGCGATGCATTTCTTGTCGGAACAGGGCGCAACACCGGCAGCAACAACATCCCGATGGATAAGAAGGCATTCTCTCCACGGCTTGGCTTTGCCTACGCCTTGGATCAAAAAACTGTCATCCGCGGCGGGTACGGCATCTTCTACATCCCCAACTACGTGTCTTTCGGACTTAACCCCGATAACGATTTCGTGAATCTTGCCAGCACGCCACTCCATGCTACGAACGACTCATTCATCACTCCGGCCGCTATGCTGGATGGGGACAACTGTTCGTACCACTTTACCGGGACCTCAGTGTTTCCGGTAAGAGGCCCAAACGCCTTTGGCTGCGCCCAGTCAGGCCCGTTCGGGAATTCCGGAATCCTCCCCCCACCGGGACGTAATTTTTCGCCGTTGGCTTCTACTCTGGCTCCGTTTGCCGCCAACGTCTCGAGTTTCGCACTCTTTACCGCAAGCCCGAACTTGGCTCCGTTTTACGGGGAAAGTGGTCACGGCAATCCACAGTGGGGCTACGTCCAGCAGTGGAATTTCGACCTTCAGCGCCAACTTCCCGCTGGTTTCTTCGGCGACGTGGCTTATGCCGGCTCGCACGGTGTTCATTTGGAGCAGTATCAGACCGAGGCTAACCAGCTTCCCGACACCTTGTGGTCTCAGGCTGCCGCACTCTCCGCGCAAGTTGCCAACCCGATGGCCGGTACAAATCCGAATGCCTCGCTGAACGCCGCAACCGTCGCGGCCGGTCAGCTGGAGCGCCCCTATCCCCAATACAACCAGGTACAGTTGGCCGGGTTCGGATGCTGCGGCAGCAGCTATAACTCTCTGCAAGCTACTGTGACACGCCGATTCCAGGGCGGCGGTACGCTGCTGGTGGCTTACACCAACTCCAAGCTCATGAGCAATACCGATACTCTGACGAGCTGGCTCGAAAGCAACACTGGTGGAGTTCCGGGCGTGCAGGACTGGAACAACTTGAAGGGAGAAAGGTCGCTCTCCGCTCAGGATGTTTCACAACGCCTTGTGATCAGCTATGTTCTCGATCTTCCCTTCGGCCGCGGAAGGGCGTATGCAAATAACATGAGCGGACTCGCGAATGGGGTGGTTTCGGGCTGGGGAGTCGATGGCATCACCACCTTCCAACGCGGCTTCCCGGTAAAGGTTAGTTACGCCGGCACAACCCCACTGGAAGCTGCAAATCTTGGTGTCTCAAACATCCGGCCTGACGTGGTTCCGGGATGCGATAAGAAAGCCGGCGGCGGCCATATTACGAATTGGTTTAACACGGCTTGCTTCGCGAACCCTCCAGATTTCGGACCGGGCACGGAAGCGCGTGTCGATCCGGTACTGCGCGGACCTGGAATCAACAACTTTGACTTCGCCGTTTTCAAGAGGACCAGCATAGGCGAAAGAATGGGGGTCGAGTTCCGGACCGAGTTCTTCAACATCTTTAACCATCCGTACTTCAATATGCCAGCGGAAGGCTTTGGGGCCGCCGGGTTCGGTGTGATCAACTCAACCGTTTCGAACGGCGTAGCGTCGCCTGAACGTTTGGTTCAGTTTGCTCTAAAAGTCGTGTTCTAAGAAACCTCTGGGCCAGGAATATCGCTCCTGGCCCAGATACAATTTACGATGCGGACTCTACATGCTGGCCAGTGATGGCCAGCATTAGTTTTCTAGTTCGTCTTCCACCAATGAGAACCTTCCACACCATCGACTATTCTGAAGCGAAGCGCGCTGTCGACCTCATCGTTGAGAAAGCTTCGCAGATGCAGAAGTCCGCCGCGATTGCGGTTGCTGATGCGCATGGGGACCTTATTTATTTTGTGCGCATGGATGGGGCTCCCGTTTCATCCATCCACATCGCGATGAATAAAGCCTGGACGGCGGCTCGCGAGCGCAAGCCCACTAAAGACATCGGAGATAAGGTGAAGCATCCAGAAAAGGGCCACGACATTTCCTACTACGGCGATCCGAAATATGTCGGATGGGGTGGCGGGCTCCCGATCTCGAAGAATGGTGAAGTAGTCGGGGCGATCGCGGTCAGCGGCCTCTCGTCGAACGAAGACATCGCGTTGGCCACGCTGGGAGTGGAGCTGATCGCTGGCTCATAACCAGACTTGCCGGCGACTTCATTTTTCGAAGTGTAAATCGTCTCGCGAAAAGATTCGGCGCTCAGGTTCTGGAAGATCGTTGGCGCACGGTTGGCGAAGAGTATCTCTGCCTCGGCTTGCGCCAGTCCTCCGGGGCATTGGCGAGCGCCTTCATCTCCTGGCGGGATTTCCTCATCTCCAGTGCTTGCAGGGATTGGTTGATCTTCTGTTGCATCTCCCGCAGGTAGGCTTCTTGCTTAGCTAATAGCTGGGATTGCGCGGCATCGGGCGTTTCTGCGGGTTCGGTCTGCACCGAGCAAAATTCCAGTCCAAAACAAAAGCCCGAGCGATGGCGAATGACGCCGGCCACACGGATCCTGCCCGAGGTTTGGAACTGAACTTCCATCATCTCCCCGGGCTGCAGGTTGACGCCACCGTAGAGTTCCATGCCCGAGCGGCTTAATTCAGAAACCAAACCCGGCACAATTACATTTTGAGCCTCCGGGTTTGCCGCGATGAGGACGGGCAGATGCACATGGTATCGAGGCCATCGGCGAGTGTTAGTTTTGTTCATATCTGAAGTAGATTCGATCAAACACGAACTAGTTGAGCCAGCCGGGGTGCAGCAAGTACGCCGCAGTGGCCAGGCCGAGTGTAAGCAGAGCAACAGCTGCGGCCACCTTGGCCCGCCAAGGGCGAGCCTCGTCCTGGGGCGCCGACGCAGCCCGTAGTTTTTCAATCCAAACCTGGTCTGATTGGTTCTGAGTCGATTGCTCCCAGATGAGCGCACCGAGGCGCCGGTGATCATCGGCCGCGAGCGAAACGAAGCGGAACGGTTGCAACACATGGTTGACGGGGCACAGCATCTCTGCGCCTCCCAGCACGGCGCCGCTTCCGGTCAGGAACATCAGCTTGACTTGCGATCCCTGGACGATTGGTTGAGGGACGGCAAGCAGGCCCCCGGTGAGAGAAACTACCTGGAGGTTAGCCCCAAGGCGTTGTCCATCCGGCAGCCGCAGCACGGCCGGAGTCTTGCCTTCAAGATGAGCGCGCGGGACGCGCCACGGCGGCCGGGTTTGGGGGAGGCTACCCATAATGTGCCACCAGTATGCGGCCTAAGAGGTTACTAATAGAAGATTACGTAAGTGCCAGTTGAGGTGTGGTTACGTTCTTCGGCCAGGATCGAGCTTATCGGGAGCCAAACGGAATCTGGAGCAAAGGGCTGGAGTGAAGGGAGAGAGACTCCGCGGCCGGCGCGGAGTCTCTCTCCGTAGAGATTGCCAGTTGGTTATGCCACGCCTCGCGCCTTCACCGGGGCGTTAATATTGACAGGTTGCAGCACCTTGTTCGAATTCCTAACGGCGCGCGCGGCAAGAGGCTTCAACCACAGCAATGCCATAAACGCAGCAATCAGGTCGCAGACTATCATCGCCCAGAAAACCTTATTCCAGGAGCCGGTCTTGGCAAACAACCACGCAGCGCCGGGTCCGGCAAACGCCGCCGCTGCTCCCTTAGCCGTGTAGACGATTCCATAGTTGGTCGTCGCCCACTTGTTTCCGTAAAGGTCCCCAGTGATGGAGGGGAACAACGAGAAAATGTTCCCCCAGGCAAAGAAGCACAAGCCGGAGAGTGCCACGAACCAGACGGGATGACTAATCAGTTGGAGCAAAGCAAACACGGCGATGGCCTCCAGGATGAAGGAGATGAAGATGGCATTCTCGCGGCCGATGTGGTCGGAAACCCATCCCCAAAAGGGACGCGTCAAACCGTTAAGTAGCCGGTCGACTGTAATGGCTAGCACCAGTGCAGTCATGCCCCAGAGCACCACCACTTTATCCACGTGATACGAAGAGGCCATCGGATTGAGCTGCGCAGTAACCACCAGACCGCCGAAAGCTAGCATCACCATCATCACGTAGATGACGTAGAAAGACGGCTGGCGCAGCATCTCCAACGGAGTCATGTCGACGGACGAGGTGTTAATTTTGGCCTTGATCTTCGCTTCTTTCTCTTTCCAGTTGGGCGGCGTCCATCCCATCGGCGGCTTTGCCAGGAAGAGGGAACAAGCCAGCACCACAATACCCTGAACAAATCCCCAGAAGATAAACGTGTGCTGATAACCCGAGACTTTCAGCATGTCGGCAATGGGAGCGATTGTAGTCGCGGTACCGATACCGAAAGCTCCGGCGGTCAGGCCGACGCAAAGGCCGCGATGGTCGGGAAACCACTTCAACGCGTTTCCAATTGCTCCGCCGTAGACAATACCGGCGCCAATGCCGCCCACGCCATACCAAAAGTACAGCGAGTTGATGCTCTCGGCGCGGCCCGATCCGATCCATCCCAACCCGACCATGATTGAGCCTAGACCGAGCATGAGGCGAGGTCCGATCAGATCTACAAGATATCCCTCGAACGGTACGAGCCAGGTTTCGAGGAGCACGAACAAAGTAAAGGTCCACTGGACAGCGACCAACGACACGTGCAAATGCGCCTGGATCGGTTTTGTAAAAAGTGTCCAGGCATATTGCAGGTTCGCGATCGCCATCATCGCGATGATGCCGGCGACCAGTTGAATCCAACGATTGGGAATTCGCGAGGTATGAATCAGGGCGCTTGGGGTTAACGAACTTTCGGAAGAACTCACAGGTTTCACCTCATCATGGAGCGTAAAACTCGTAACGCAAATTACCAGAACGCCAACCGGTTCGACGCCCGTGTGTTGTACAAATGTGTTGTACACTGGTACGGTTATCGAACCATTTGCGGGAGGCACTTTATCACTCTTGTAAAGGAGTGTCAAGGGAAGAAATCTCGACGTAGTGGTGCAGTTCGGCCCCTTTGCCGGCGTCATCCTGAGCGAGCCATTTTTCAGGAGTAGCGAAGGATCTCCGGCTTAACCGGCCCAGAGCCTCGGCCAACCCGCACCACTACCAATCTCGAAATTTCGAGGCATTCTTGCTCTCCGTGATGGTGAAAGGAAGGGCTCTAACGGACTAATGGACGAAAGCCTCCAAACGCAGATCGAGACCTACCTGACCCATCTCGACAGCCTGATTCTCCGCGGCCATCAGCTTCACGATACGCTAGCCGCTAATCCTTCCGATGCTTCGGCGATGGCAGCGACCCGCCGCTGGCAAGAGGACTGCGGTGTCACCATTAATCAACTGTCCGGAGGCAGCAAGGCCCATTGGCTGGCGCGGTCCTTCAGCCAGGCGTTCCTGATGCGCGCGCAGGATGGCAGCGCCGCGCAGGGAGCGGCGCCAGGGGACATCGTGCAGCAACTGCTTGAAGTGCTGGGGCAAGCCGTGGCCTCGCTCTCCCGAACCGAAGAGGGCGCAATAATTTCAGCATCGACGAAGGCGCCGGCTCCGCGCCGGTTTGAATTCGTTCACAACCCCGACATTCGTCCGGTCCTCGAGCAGGCCTATGCCGATAGCCGAAGCGCGCTCGAGCAAGGCGATTACGATCTTGCGCTGGTGACTTCCTGCGGGATTCTGGAAGCGATCGTAACCGACGCGCTCGAACATAAGGGACTCACCGCGCTTATGCAGACGGGCGCCCCCGCGGAGAAGATTTCCGAGTGGTCGTTCGAAACGCGGCTCACCGTCGCAGAGAAAGCAGGACTGATTCGCAGCGGTTGTGCCCGCCTGCCCCCCGTGGCGCGGACCTACCGCGATCGCATGAATGCGGAAGGCGAAGCCGTGCCGCAGGGAGCGATTTCCGAAAGCGATGCGCGACGTACCGGGCAAGTGCTGCATGTGATTATGAGAGATCTGGATCCGGGCCGTTGAGCGCGATCAGTCTTCCAGGTCCTGTCGAAAAACCGGCTGCGAGGGATCGACGCTGCCGTCGATAACTTCGACCAGCAGATTTCTGTACGCGTCCGTAGCCTCCCCAAGAGACGCGTACCCGCGCTCCCGCTGCAGCGCTCCGCCGTCCGCGTAGACCAGCGTGAAATAGCGGCCGGAGGAATATTGGATCTCGAGTAGCTTGTCGGGCATGTCGGGATCGCCCTGCTGGCCGAGCACGTCCATGAGAGCGACGGTCCATTTTCTACCCTTGGGGTCGGTAACGACCTCGCGCTCGACGAATTGCCAATCGTCCATGCTCCAGAGCGGCATAACTATTCCAGTAGCTGCGCGAGCGATCTTCCGACTTGCCCGCCGGTAAAGGGTTTTGGGATCAGCAGGACTTTCTCAGCCTTGCGCGAGCTGAGGCTGGCATCGGCTTCTTCGGGAGTGTCGCTGATGATCACAACTGGAAGCCCCGCATGATCCGGATGCTGCCGTATAGCGTCGAACAGCGCCTCACTCATTTCGTAACTGGAACAATCGAGCACCACCGCATCAGCGTGATGCTCGACGACCAACTCGTTGACGCCGGAAGTATATCCCGACGCGAAGACCACATAGCCAAGGTCGCGCAGCGAGAACGTCAGCAGCTCGGCAATCTCCGGCGTGTCGTCGATCAGCAGAATGCGGCGCAAGCGTTCTACTTTTTCGCGGCTGGGCCGGTGCCCAGCAGCCGCGGCTTCTTGCCTTGCACGGGTTCGAGATCCATCATCCAGATTCGTCCGCCGGCGGTGTAGTAAGCCCGATGATCGTTTTCGATCATCGCACCCCACGCCTCCAGGGTGCGCATGGCAAAGGTGACGCCCTCAAAATTATTGCGGGCGTGACTGAGCACCTCGTTGGTATGCCAGTTGTCGGTGAGGATCGCATCCCCCGGATGCACGCGCAGCACGGTAAAGAAGCGGTCGTAAGCCGCCGCCTCACGCACATCGCGCGTGGATCCGCGCTTCTTACCTTCGGTGACAATATAACTCTCTTGTCCTTCAGGTTCGACTTCGGGTTCGGACTCGACAGGATGAAAGGGTGCACTCGTTTTCGTGTTCATACAGTCTCCGCCACGGCTGCGGCTTCAGAGGCAGCGGCCATGTTGACAAGATTTTTCGCGTCTGCGGCCTGCAGCAGCCCCTCAGGCAACTGGACACCCATCATCTTCCACTGCTCGTTGGCAAACTTCTGCAGATTGGCGATGTGTTCGGCGTGGAGATGTCCGAAGCGTCCTTGCAATTTCAAATATTCGGAAACCGGCCGCATGCTCGCCGGACGGAAGCTGTAATCGAACTCGCGCTTCTCCGGATTCCACTCCCACATCGGATAAAGCCCGCATTCGACCACGAGGCGGCCGAGATCAATCGAGCGCGGCGTCTCGTACACGAAACCTTTTTGGCAGGGCGTGTAGATCATCAAATACGCTGCGCCTTTGTGATTCAGGCCCTTGCGAACCTTATTCATCAGGTCGATGGGATAACCCACGCTGGCAGTCGCCACATAGCAGTGCGGATGGCCCGCCGCCATCATGCGCGCGAGATCCTTGGGATACAGCTTCTTCCCCTCCGGAACTTCCGGTCCGGGAGGCGAGAAAGTGGTCATGCCGCCGTAGGGCGTGCGAGACGACGCCTGAATGCCGGTGTTGGCGTATTGCTCGTTGTCGTAGCAGATAATCAGACAATCGTGATTGCGGTAGAGCGCACCGGAGATCGAGGCGAGGCCGATGTCGGAGGCGCTGCCGTCGCCCGCTTCGCAAATAATATTTGGAAATTTTCCTTTCCACTTACCCTTGCGGATCATCGCTTCATACGCGGCGGCGACGCCCGCGGTGAAACTGCCTGCGCTGCCAATCTGCGTATGCGCCCATGGCACGTTGTAGGGCGTGCACAAATAAGAACTGTTCGCGACGTACATGCAGCCGGTCGGCCCCACCAGGATGGTGTTGTCGCCCGCAGCCTTGCTCGTCATTCGATATTGAATCGAAGGACCGCAGCCGGCACAGGTGCGGTGGCCGGGCACGAAAGGTTCGGACGACGGAAGTTCGGGGTTGTAAAAACGCGCACCCTGATTCGGGCTGTTTAGAATCGGCAGCATCTGCCGTTGAACTTCAATGGTTGCCATGTCAATTCCTCCAAATATCAGAGCTGTCCTTAGGATCCCGACCTAAAATCTGATCAAAACTCAGCTTAGCAAAAAGTTATTCTTCGAATCCGACCCAGTGGGTGCGCTTTTCGATCTTGCCACGCCGCTGCGCATCCAGCATTTTTTCCGTCATCCAATAAAATTCCTTGAGCACAATCGCTTCGCCACCCATACCGGCCATGAATGAAAGTACCAGTGGACGCTTGTCGCTTTCATAAAGCGCGGCAGCGGCTTCTGCGTAGAGAGCGCCGCCGCTGCTTACGCCGCCGAGTCCCATGTTGGTTTCGATCACGCCGACCACTTTGAATTTGCTGAGCGATTCCTGCACGCGGTCGGTGGGATAAGGCCGGATAGTTCGCAGTCTCACCATCCCCACTTTCAACCCGCGTTCGCGCATGTGCTGAATAGCAAAGCGCGCCGTCACGGCATGTGCGCCTTGCAGGAAGAAAACAACGTCGGCGTCATCGGTCATGAATTCTTCGAGCCACGGATCGTACTTGCGCCCGAAGATCCTTGCGAACTCTTCGTGCACTTCTTCGATGACGGCCATCGATCCTTCCATGGCACGCGCCCGTTCAAGCTGCAGGGGAGGGCCTTGCTCGGGCATAATCTGCGGGCCGTGCGATACCGGATGCCGCGGATCGAGCGGATACGGATGCTTGTAGGGCGGCAGGAATTCTTTCACCTGGCCGGTGTCAGGCAACTCGACGTCGCCCGTGATGTGAGAGACAAAGAAACCGTCCTGGCAAACCATCTGCGGCAGAAGAACGCGCGGATCTTCGCCGATGCGATAAGCGATGAGATGATTATCGAAGGCCTCCTGCGCATCGCAGGACCAGCCCATGATCCATCCCATATCACGCGTGGAAAGCGCGTCGGTATGCTCCGACCCGAAATCACCGGGAGGATCGAGCGTACGGTCCGCGATCATCATTTGCACCGGCATGCGGCTGCCGGAGATCGGCGAATAGAGTTCGTATGCGAACTGCACGCCGACTCCCGAACTGCCGGTGAAAACGCGCGCGCCGCTGGATGATGCTCCGTGCGCGATGCTCAATTGCGAATGCTCGCTGTCGGCGACAATGTACTCGGCATCGAGTTCACCGTTAGCCACCATCTGCGCCAGCGCCATCATGGTCGCTGTATACGGACGAATTGGATACGCCGCAATCACGTCGACATCCGCGTACTTGGCGGCCTGCGCCGACGCGACGCAGCCATTGATTCTGACCATTCTCTTTTTTGCTTCGGTAACCGTTGGCATGATGATCTACTCCGATTTTAAATGTTCTTTGGCGCCCGTTCGCCAAGGTTTCTGAGTTGTTCGGCTTGCCGTCCGTGCAGGCCCGGAGAGATGGCGAATGCTGTATCCATGCGGACCACGCCAGTATCGAAGTCGAGTTCGGGCACACCCTCGAGGCAGCCCGTGGGACACTCTTCGATGCAGACCCGGCATCCTTTACAATAGTCGACCAGAATCTTATAGAGTCCGTTCGACCGCTCAGGACGTGCGATGCAAGGCTCAGGGCAAACCAGATAACAGTTGTCGCAAGCATTGCACGTGCCGCAACTGAAACAGCGATTGGCCTCCTCGACCGCCTGCTCTTCGGTAAACGGTTGAATCACTTCCTGCTGCGTCTTTTTCCGGCTTGTCGGTTGCAGCATGTCCTGCTGGACGCGCGGGAAGTGCGGGAAGTACGTCATGTTCATCCGATTCAAGTCGAAAATGACGTCGACCGGAATCGTGCGCGGTTGCAGCGCTTCGCCGCGCATCACCTTGTCCAGATTGAACGCGACACGTTTGCCGTCGCCGACCGCGTTCACCACCATCAGAGGCTGACCGGAGCCGACCTGGGCGATATCGCCCGCAGCGAAAAAGTTCGTATCGCCGAGGCGTCCAAACTTATCCATCTTAATGGTGCCGCGGTCGTTCTTGAATTCGGCGGGCAGCCAGCTGAGAGACGCGTGTTGTCCGATGGCGACGATCACGTTATCAACTGCAAAGCGCTCGGCTGGAGCATCGCGATCGACAATGATCGGCGAAGCGTTGATCGCTCCCTGAAAGCGCGCCTTGTGTAGTTGCAATCCTTCGCATTTACCGTTGCCGTGAACTGCGGTTACGGCGCGACCATGCAACAACTCGACGCCTTCTTCGAGCATGTCGTGCAGATCTTCCGGCGAGGCCGGCATTTCTTTGCTGTTGCCTTCGACCGTAATCATGGTCACTTCGGCTGCGCCTTGCCGCAGAGCTTCGCGAGCGCAGTCGATGGCGGTGTTGCCACCGCCAATCACGGCGACACGGGCGCCCAGTTTCACCTTTGAGCTGCCCATGCCGATGTCGCGAAGGAAGGGAAGACCGTACAACACTCCATCCTTGTTCTCGCCCTCAGCGCGAACACTGTTCGGTTCGGTGAGGCCGACGGCCAGCACGCAAGCGTCGTAATCTTTTTTCAGATCGTCCCAGGAAACGTCTTTGCCGACTTCCACACCGGTCTTGATTGTGATGCCGAGTTGTTCGAGGCGCTCGATTTCGCGATCGAGAATGTTCTGCGGAAGAACCCAGTCGGGAATTCCACCGCGGTTCAATCCGCCGGCTTTCGGCGACTTCTCAAGGATCGTCACCTTGTAGCCCATACGCGCCAGTTGATAAGCGGCGCTGTGCCCAGCGGGGCCCGAGCCGACGACGGCTACTTTCTTACCGTTTGGTTTGCCGGCCTTGACCACGTCATTGGTCAGCGCCTGTCCAAGGTCGCCGAGAAAGCGCTCGACCGCCCGGATCGAGATGGCCTCATCGTATTTGCCACGATTGCACGCCTGCTCGCAGGGGTGATAACAGACGCGTCCAGTCACCGAGGGAAAAGGCATGTCTTCTTTGATAAGGGCATAGGCGTCGAGATACTTGCCGCGTTTCACCAGGTCGAGATAGCCCTGAATTTTTTCGTTGGTGCCACATGCGTTGTTGCAAGGCGGCAACTTGTCGCGGTACACCGGCCGAATCGATCGCCAGTTGCCGGTAGGAAATAAATCTTGACCCTTTTCTTGCGTGGGGGCTGGAGTGATGCCGGCGAACGGGACCGTAAGCCACTCGGGAATATGTGTGTTCTTGGTCGACATTTAGTAATCCTCTCCTACACGGCCACTGGATTCAGCGGCATAATATGCAACTCTTCGAGTGCGAGATTGAAAGCATGCTGGTTGGCGATCATGGGCTGGATGGTTTTCATCTTGACGATGCCCGTGGTCTTGACCACAGCCGCAATCAGCGGTGCGGCGATATCCGGTGCGATCGATTTATTTCTCTCCGCGGCGCCTTCGGTCGAAAGACGATCGAGGCCGAGCTCGCCAAGCCGGTAGTAGAGCCATTTGTGATCGGCAATTTTCGCGGCATCGACGCAGACCAGTTGCGCCAATCGTTCGGCGCCTGGGACGAAGCGAATCATGTAATCCGGCGTGTAGTGCGTGTTGATCACAAGCGTTCCGCCGGGCGGCATGCCACGCATGTAATCCCAACCCTTCACCATGGTTCCTTCGACCAGAACAACAATGTTGGGATGTTCATTTTCATAGGTGAGTTCGTTTTCGAGCACGTCGTCGCTCACCCGGCAATACTTGCGCGTCGGACAATTGGTGCGATCGGGATTATCGACATAGTTTTCCATGGCCTGCGCGTATTTGCCCTCGATGCGGGCCGAAGCGGAGACGGAGTTTACGATGTCGCGGCCCTCTTTATCCATGATGATGCCGCGCGTCCAAACGGTGAGTTCTGTATAACTCATAGTTAATCCTCTTGAATCAATCTCGGTATTGCTGCCGCTAACTGTTATTCGTCGACACGCCGGACTCGTCTCCGGCGCTGTTGCTGAGCATATTTACCTGTTTCAATTGCTTCGGAGTACCTCGACCAGAATCGAGAACCGCAAGAAAATCATTTCGCAGGACTACCAGCGGCGCGCCGCGAGTGCCGTCCTGAAATTCCGCAATCGCCGTGAGCGTCGCCTTCTTGCACAGGCTTTCGATATCGGCGCCGGTGAAACCATCCGTTCGAGCTGCGAACTCCTCGAAATCAATGTCGGCCGCCAACGGCACGCGGCGGCAACAAAGTTGCATGATCTCCGCGCGATCCGCAGCATTGGGTTTGGCGAAGGGAAGTATGTAGTCGAAGCGCCCGCTCCGCAACAGCGCCGGCTCAATCCGCTCGGGGCGATTCGTCGCGGCGAGCAGAATCACTCCTTTAACGTCACGCAAGTTGTCGATCTCACGGAGAAGCTGGCTGAGAATCCGCTGGTAGATGTCTGTGCCGAAATGATCCGCCGCAAACTTCGGGGCGATTGCATCAATCGTGTCAAAGAACAGGATGCAGGGCGCGGCCCTTCTCGCCTTTTTGAAAACCTCGCGCAGCGCCCGCTCAGATTCTCCCAGCCACTTCGAATAAAGTTGTGGACCATCGATGGCGATAAGCGGAATTTGTTTTTCACCCGCGAGAGCACGCGCCATGGCAGTCTTGCCCGTACCAGACGGTCCGGCCAGCAGAATGCCGCGTGGAGGCGTCAATCCGACCTGCTCGTAAATTTCGTCGTGCACGTGCGAATGCTCGACTACGGTGTCGAGTATTCGTTTTACCTCGTTGAGGCCGGCGAGCGACGCAAATATCGAGCCGCTCTTCTCAATAAAGAATTCGCGGGTTGCGCTGGGTTCCACTTCTTTCAGGCCGGCGAGAAAATCCTCGCGCGTAACCTGCAGCGCGTCGAGTTGCGCGGATGTGGCGCCGTCAGTTTCAAGGGGGAAGGCTGACAGAAATCCGCGCAATGCGTTCATGCCGACTTCCTGGCACAACGCTTCGAGATCGGCTCCGACGAAGCCATGAGAATGCTCGGCGATTTCCCGCAAATCGACGTCATCCGCAAGCGGCATGGCGCGAGTGTGGATTCTGAGAATTTGCAATCGCGCCTGATTGTTGGGAACGCCAATTTCAATTTCGCGATCGAAGCGGCCGGGGCGGCGCAACGCCGGATCAAGAACCTCGGGGATATTTGTGGCGCCGATGACGATGACCTGGCCGCGCGCCACAAAGCCATCCATCAAACTGAGGAGTTGCGCAACGACGCGCTTCTCAACCTCGCCCGTCACCTCGGCGCGCTTGGGGGCGACCGCATCGATCTCGTCGATAAAAAGGATTGCGGGAGCGTGTCGCGCAGCTTCTTCGAAGACCTCGCGAAGCTTGGCCTCGCTCTCGCCATAGAACTTCCGCATGATTTCGGGGCCGTTGAGGTGGATGAAGTGCACGCGGCTCTCGGCCGCGACGGCGCGCGCCAGCAGCGTCTTGCCGGTACCCGGAGGACCATACAACAACACGCCCTTCGGCGCGAGAATTCCCAGCCGCTCGAAGACGCGCGGATATTTCAGTGGCAGCTCAACGATTTCGCGAACCCGCGCCACCTCCCGTTCGAGTCCGCCAATATCCTCGTAAGAAACTGAAGGCGCGCGCGCCGCCGTCTGATCGCCTTCCACTACGCGGATGTCGGTGCGCTTCCCGATCACCACCACTCCGGAGGGAATTGTGCGCACAACTTGGAAGTTAACGGCTTTCGCGAATGTGGGCACGCGGACGACCGAGCCCGCCATCACCGGGACGCCGACCAAATCCTCGAGCATGCGGTCAGGTGCGATGGTCGCGGGCGCAGCGCCCACCCACAACGGCGAGAAGCGCACGGCCACCGCATCCTGGCGCTCGATGACAGAGACGGTTACTTGCTCCTGCAAGCCCGCGCCGCAGTTGCTGCGGCATGTGCCGTCAATCTGAATCATGCCCTCGTGCCCATCGTCGGAAAGTTCGACGCGTCCGACCCCGACGGTGCCCCCGGTAATCTTCAGCACGTCGCCGGAACGGGCACCAATGCGCCGAAGGTCGGCAGGCGCCAGTCGCGCGATAGCGTGGCCGACATCCTCAACGCGGGCCTCCGCCACGCGAAGGGTGAGGGTCGCCGTGATTGATGAGAAACCTTCCGTCATTGCGTGCCTTGCAATCTGCTATTGGCCGCGGAGTCGATCAGGGTTCAGCGGACGCTTCACCGCACTCTCAAAACTTGTTCAGCACGATTTCTTCAACATCTTCCAAATGCCGCCGCATAGCGGCTTTCGCGGCGTCGCCATCGTGGCGCTTGATGGCAGCCAGGATCCGCCGATGCCCGGACAGCGATTTTTGCGGACGTCCCTGTACCTGCAAAGAGCGCGCCCGCGTGTCGCGCAGCAGATCCATGAGAATGTCGATCACTTTCAGCACAACTCTGTTATCGGAAGCCAACGCCACGCTGTAGTGAAACTCAGCGTCTTCCTCGACGGCGGCGTCTCCCTGACCTTGCTTTTCTTCCTGCCGCCGCAGAATGTCTTCCATCTCCGCAACTTCCTCGCTCGAAGCGTGAGTCGCGGCACGCGCGGCCAGCGGCGGCTCGAGCATTTTGCGAAAATCCAGAAGCTCGCTTACCAATTCCTTACGACGCTTGAGAGCGTTGGCAAAAGGATTGACCACCGAATTGGCCGAGATCTCACGAACAATAGTCCCTGCTCCCTGACGCGGTTCAACCAACCCGATTAGTTCAAGGCCTCGAATCGCGTCACGGATGGAACCGCGGCTCACGCGAAGCATGTCCGCCAATTCGCGCTCCGATGGGAGTTTGTCGCCCGGCTGCAGCTTCTTCAGAATCAGACGTTCAATCTGCTTGGCGACCTCTTCGTAAACGCGATTCCGCCGCACAATTTCGAAATCGGGTTTGGCAGTTGCGGGCATTTGCTAGTGGTCCGATAAGTGGACCAGCCGACCCAACAAAGTATACTCCGCTTGTCAAGCCGTCAACAAATCGTTCAAATGCCGCCGCATCGGCATCAAAGCCGTACGCCGAAATCCTCTGGCATCTGACGATTACTGCAACTGAGACGTCAATTTCGACGAAGGCGGGAGCACATCGTAGAGTGGCTGCACTGCCGTCACGGCTGAATTTTCATGCGCCACGGATACAGCGAGAATGCGCACTTTGTCGTTGCTCGGCAGCCTCATCGTCCTCGTTCCCGCCGGCAAGTCGATGGAATACGCGAACAAATACGAATAGCCATAAGGAACATTTTCGCCTGCGGAGTTGTGATGATGCGAGCTGTACCATGCCAGATCAGCGCGCTTGATGTAGCCCGCTTTGATGCCGGTCATCTGGCCATAGTCGTCGTGAGACGTATCCTTCGAGGTCCACTGCCGGTCGTCCCATTGGCCAATGAAGCCGCCCCAGTCCTGAATGTTCAACTCGACTTTTTCCGTTCCAAGTTCGAATGTCGCCTTCTGATCTCCGTCTGCAGAGGCCGCTAACACATAGATGCGATTGTATTGCCCCGCGGGGAGATTGATCGTCTGTCCGTTCGCTACAACCGCGTTGGCAGATCCAGTCTTCGCGGGCGCCAGTTCAAATTTCACATCGTTAAGCGTGATCTCTGCTGAAAGCATCTCCGCTGGCAACGCATTGCCATTGCCATCAAATCCAGGCTGAGACTTCGCGCCATCATTGCTCGCGGTCGCGGTGTCATAAGGAAGCGGCACTGGTACCGATTGCACTGCCGAAACCTTGGTCGAAGCCGCAGCTAACTTAATCGCGAAGGTGCGCGGTTGATAGGCGGAGAATGAAGTCACCAGAGCGCCGCCGTTCACGGTGGCCTTGCCAACCGGCTGCTCCTGCCCATTCACTTCTCTCGCTGCGGTGATTGGCGCAGCGAATTGCACCCGAACGTCGGGCTGCGGCGCGCCATCGAGCTCCACCAAACGGACAATAACCTCATCTCCCTGTTCCGCTTTCTTCAGAGCCAGAACTCGAATCCGCGAATTACTAACTTTCAGTAGAGAAAATTCGCGGCCTAGCGCGCCTGCATGGCTGGATGTCTCAAAAGCGATCAGCGGATCGTTCAGGCGCTGCGCCTGCCAGTCAGTTTGCGCCTGACGCCAGTCGCCGGCGTGGCCAACAATCCCGTAGATGAATTCGTGATGACCTATATCCTGTGTACCCTGGTCGGGATAACCGCCGCGCGTGCCCGGTGTGCGGATCAGCGTGAGGCGAATCGTATGATCGTTCGGCTTGTCCGACCCGTTCTTGCAGTCAGTCAGAATTGTTGCGCCAAACTCACCGGTCGCGTCCGTCAGGTCGATCCACTGGTGCGAGGGAACCTCAAACTTTTTCGGCTCGGCGGTGGGCCGCTCGATGGTGCCAATATCCCAGTTATAGGTGGCCATTTGATTCGAAGCCGTTAGCGGGAAAGTCGCCTTCAGATTCGATTCTTTGGTGTTCCAATCGATCGCGTTCGCGATCTCCACGCGCCTCCCCGCATCACCGAGAGTTAGGCTGATGGTTTGAACGAACTTGGAGCCGGCGGTCTCTCGCGAAACTTCGACGGCCACCCGAACCGGACCGTTTTCCACTACTCGAATCTTCGCTGGACCGCTTACGTAGGTTTTCGGCGCGGATTGTTCCTGCTCCCAATCCATATTCCACGCCGGCCAATGCTCGGGATTGTCGTAAGAAATGGCAAGCCGCGCCGGAGCGGCCAACAATTCCTTGCCAAGCGATTTATCGAAAATGCTAGCCACATCGCCATCGGAGTTCAGCTTCACCACGTAGAACTCGTTTTCAAGTTCGTCGCGCGACGCGTGTAATGGCGATAAGATTACCTCCCTCTCGGCCGCTTGGATGTCGTAAACCGCATACCCGACAGCGGGAACCTTTGCCGCGAAGATCACCTTGCCGCGTGAGATCTGGCCGGCAACTTCTTTACCGTCAGGATTGGTCAAATACACCGCACTCGGCATCCCCCCCGCAAAATTCACATTCGCCTCGACGATATCCTGCCGCTCAATGTTGAGCGGATTGAAGACAACAATCGGAATGCCCTTGCTCTGCGTGTTCAGCGCGGCAGCGACCGCTTCCGTGGAATTCGTGAGCACCCCGGCGAACTGGTTCATCGCGATCACATCATCGTTCCATGCAAACTCGTAAGCCTTCGGCGTCGCTGTTCCTGCCGCAAGGTCGTGAAACTGGCCGCCCATTACCAGCGTCCAGGCATCATTCAATCGCTGTAGCGGATACGAACGCGCGCCCAGCCACTCGGCGGCAATCGAACTCTTTTCCGCCGCATCCGCCAGCAACTCTTCTTTCCGCAACCACCGTTTCTGATACGCCTGCGACGTCAGCGACCCGGCCGAATGATTCGTCAGCTCCATTTCGCCGGTATAGCGGGGCAGCCCTGCGGCCTCCGCCGGAGTGATATCCAAAAACATTTGTTCCGCGTTTGCCGAAATCACATGCACTGGCCCCTCGCCAAGCTGCACTGGAGCTCCCTGATCATGAGAAAAACGCGAAAAAAGAGAGTCGACATCAAGCGGCAAGCTGGCTTTCCTGCCCGAAAGAATAGCCTCGAGACGCTTCACCGAATCTTCATTGGGAGCTCCGCCGATATCCCCCGTACCGTAATAGTGATAATCAGTAAAGACGCCACTCACCTTGCCGTTGATCTCCACGCGCGCGGCCCAATCATTTTGATGCCGATTGAGCTCCTGGTCCTGCCGCATCGCATTCTCGATCTTCTGCTGATTGCGCACAGCCAAATATTCTTCGATCTGTTTAGCGTCCATCGTCGAGTTCGTGTTATCCGCGTGTACCAACTGCTGCCGAAGCGGTTGAAATCTCCGATTCAAATCTTCGAGAACATGGTCCGGAGGCAGCGGAGGAAGCGGCTTGCTCAAATCGCTGTTGACGCCTCCGGCGTAATCGCCGGGATTCAACGCTGCCAGCACGCTTTCTCCATCCGGCCCCACCCATACGCCCACGTTGAACGGCGTGCCTTCTGGTGTCTTCTCCAAGGATTCAGGCCCTCCGCCCGGGGCCGACGATCCCCACACCAGCTTCTGCGTCGAAAATCCTTTTACGCCGGAGTGCGCCAGAATGGTCGGCAGTGATGCCGGAAATCCGAAACAATCGGGCAACATATATTCGGCGCTGGCCCGGCCAAGTTCTTTGCGAAACCAACTATTCCCGTAAAGCACTTGCCGGATAATAGTCTCCGCACTGGGCGTGTTCACATCGCCCTCCTCCATCGAAGAGCCTGCCGGAAACCACCTTCCCTCATCCACATACTTTTTGAGCCGCGCGAAGTCGGCGGGAAAATATTCCTTCATCAAACGGTAACGGTTGGCGCCGCTGAAGTTGAAGATGTAATGAGGATACTTGTCGATTAGGGCGAAATTATCCTCCATCGTCTTGCGAAGATATTCGCTGATGACCTGGGGATACTCCCATCGCCACTCAGTGTCGAGGTGAGCATAGCCAACAACATAAAGTGTTGGCTGCTTGCTCAAATCGGATTTATCGACGCTCTGGGCGGCGGCCGCTCGGGTCAAAATAAGGCAACACAGAAGCAGTCCCATTACACTGGAAATGAATTGTCGCATCGCACCTCTCCAAAATTGCTCATCGAAAGAAAACCGATTGTCACAATGTCTCGTACTGTTAGATGGGGTCGTGTTGTATTCATTGCATGCCGCTGCCAAGCGCATTAACGAGTGCATTAATAAGAAGATAAGGTATGAAGCACGCCAAGCGAAAGAGAAGGTTTTGACCGAGCCCGTTCTCAACCCGCGGCACAAATACCTGAGGTATTCGACGGCGAGCAAGGCCTTCTTTGTCTCGTTTCTAGTGACTCTATTTTTACTCTCGCTTCCAGCGATTGGACAGGATCTCATTCTAAAAGGCCGTGTCGCCGATCCCGAAGGAAGAACTCTGCCCAACGCCTCCATCCAGCTCGTCAGTCACAATCGAATTCTCGCGAAAACCACTTCCGGATCAAATGGCCAGTTTCTGATGAAGGTCGAATCGGCTGGCGAGTTCGTGCTTAAAGTGGACGCCGAGGGATTTCGCCCGGTTAGCCGATCTATCACTCTCCCTCGAACCAACGATTCTGTGACTGAGATTCAAATGACCCAACTCTCCTCCCACGTGGAGAATGTGACGGTCACAGCCGACGTGAACCAGTTGGACGTTCTCTCTCCCGACCCTGCCGAGAAGGTCTTTGTCCGGCAGGATCTGCTGGACGCCAATCCTGGGCGCCCCGGCGCACCGGTGTCGATCCCCGGCTATCCCATAGAAACCGCGTCCAGCGGTATCAAGGCGCCCCAGTATTTTGCGCCCGGTGTCGCGGGGGATCACGGAGAGCCCATTGCGCAATACATCGCGGTCGGCAGTTATCTCGTGCCCAACAATTTGTCGGCGAATGCACATGGTAACGGCTATTCAGATCCCAACATATTTATTCCCGAGGTTCTGGAAAGTGTTCAGGTCGATGGCGGAGCATTCAATGTTCGGGAAGGGAATCACTCGGTCAATCTGGCGGCAACGTACGGGCTGCGCTCACGACTGGATCCATTCATCACCCTCACCGGCGATTATCGCGATATTGATCTGGTCGCCGCGGTAAGCCCCACTCCTGAATCGTGGATGGCCTTCGAAGCGTCCTACGGCAACGGATTTCTCGACCGCCTGGAACATCGACAACAATACAAGCTGAATGGGGAGCGGGGATTTCACCTCGGCCAGCACCGGCTCACCTTGTTTGGCATGGGCTATTACGGCTTTTCGTATGTGCCGGGGCTTGTCCCGATTTTCCCCTTGAATTCCAACGACGCCAATTTTCGGAATTACGGGGACACGATTGACCCGCGGCAGAAAGATCAGACCCATACCGCACTCGTGGCATTGAACGATATTTGGCAGCTTAGCGGAAGCCAGCAACTGCAGCTTTCCGGTTTTTTTCGCACTTACAATCTTTCGCTGTTTTCAGATTTCGGACAGGGCCTCATCCGGCAGAGTGAGTTTCGCACTGTCGCTGGGGGCAGCGCGAATTATCTCAACAAGCTTGCCGAATATTTTTCGTTGTTGGGGGGCTTTGACTACAATCGTGAGGCACCGCGGCGCGACGATCTCGACCACTACGGATTCTTCAATCCCGCCCAGCCGGGCTACTACGGGCCCTTTACTCCAGTCGACGGAAATAACGTCACCATAGGGTCCCTCACGCCTTACATCGCCGCCGAAGGCGCACTGGCCCATCACTTCCGCTACTATCTCGGCTGGCGCCGCGATGAAATTGATTTTGATAATGACGATCTGCTGCACTCGCAGAACTCGTTTCAAAAATGGGTGGGGGTTAACTCACCCAAAGCGACGCTTTCTTTTCTTCCTAAAGAGTCGTGGTATCTTCCCCTCATCTCTCTCAGCTTTGGCCAGGCTTTTTTTACCGAAGATCCTCGCATTGGTAACGGAAATACCGCCAGCACTCCGGTTGCCACGTCGCACTCGTATCAGATGGTCGCCAGTAAAACTCTCAACAAAACAGATTTCCGGCTTACTCTCGGCCACGTCACCAGCAGTGCGGAGCTGGCGAAAATCGATCCCGATACCGGCCTGCAATTTGATGAAGGACCGAGCCGGCTTCGATTTTTGACGGTCGCCGTGCGACAGAACTTTCGCTACGGATCACTCTTGGCAACTTTTTCAAAAGCAGACGCGCGCGACCTCAATACGGGGGACCCAACGCCGGAAGCCCCGCGAACTATTTTCGATTTGCTGGGCACAATTCAGAAGCTTCCATTTCGTCTGCAGGCGCGCGGCGAATTCGAGTATGTGGGAACAAAGCCCTTGGGCACAGGCTGCCTCCCAAGCCTGACGAACGAATGCACTGGCACGCCCGTAAAAGAGTTCCGCGGCGCGATGGTGCGTCCGTTTTCGAATGGGCGTTTGAATGTTGGTGTGAATTTCCTGATTGCCAGCGGTTACACCGGCCAGACCACGGAAAACTTCTTTCCTTCCGCCATCCAGGAGGTTGTCGGCGTCCGAATTCCCTCCTACGCCAGCGTGACGTTCTCTTACAGATTTGGGCGCTCGACTTCACCGTGACCTGCACCGCAAAAGGCTTTCTCTTCCTGAAACGAAGGCATATGATGTCCTACCACGGAGCAACGGATGGCGTTCCCAGCCAATAAGGACGCGGTTACCGAGCTCGACGTCTTGTGGATCACCGCCGGCCTCAGCTGCGACGGCGACACCATCGCCATGACCGCAGCCACTCAGCCCAGCATCGAAGATGTGGTTCTTGGGCAAATTCCTTGGATTCCAAAAGTTAAATTGCATAATCCATTCCTTGCCGCGGCCAACGGCGACGATTTTCTGAAACCCTTCCATGAAGCTGCGGAAGGAAAAATCGAAAACTTCATTCTCGTGATCGAAGGCTCGATCCCGAACGAACATAATAAGGAGGAAGGCTATTGGGCTTCGTTGGGCACCGACTCGAAGACCGGCCAGCCCATCACGACGTGTGAGTGGATCGATCGCCTCGCTCCCCATGCGTGGGCAGTGATCGCGGCGGGCACCTGCGCCACCTACGGCGGCATTCACGCCATGGAAGGCAATCCCACCGGATGTATGGGACTTCCTGATTATCTTGGCTGGCAGTGGAAATCGAAGGCCGAGATTCCCATCGTGTGTGTGCCCGGCTGTCCGGTGCAGCCGGATAATTTCATGGAGACGCTTTTGTATCTGCTCTACATGATATCGAACCGCGCACCCATGATCCCGCTCGATGCGGCACTGCGTCCGGCCTGGCTTTTTGGCAGTACCGTGCATGAAGGTTGTGATCGCGGCGGTTATTACGAGCAAGCCCAGTTTGCCGAGGAGTATGGGTCTCCGCATTGCATTGTGAAGCTGGGATGTTGGGGGCCGGTGGTTCACTGCAACGTCGGAAAACGCGGCTGGATGGGCGGCATCGGCGGCTGCCCCAATGTCGGCGGCATTTGCATCGGATGCACCATGCCGGGCTTCCCCGACAAGTTCATGCCGTTTATGAATCAGCCGCCAGGTTCTCTTTTATCTTCGGCGGCGGTGCAAACGTATGGGCGGGCCATTCATGCCTTGCGCCGCTTCACCCAGGCTTCGCTCAACAAAGAACCTGCCTGGCGCAAACCGACGCGCTCGAAGGTGCAACCAAAATGACGACGGAACACCGAAGTTGATCGAACGTGCAGGGTTGGCGCGAGTACGTTGTCGAGGGGGTCGCGAGTTTATCTGGAGTGAGAATGTTTTCGTTTTCCTGGCCGGATAATTCGAAAGGCACATCCAAAGGCGGAACTTTCAGCGATCATCCTTCCGCCGTTGCCGATCCGGACCTCGATGCCTCGCAGGCTGAGGAAATTCTTCAAAGCCTGGCTGGCGTTTTCAACCAGTACAGCCCCACAACCGCGAGACGCATTATATATCCGCCGGACCGGTCCGAACAGGAATGGTCTGACGATGCGCAATTCCCCAATCTTGAGGCTCGATATCGCGCGCTGGTCGAGCAGATTCCTGCCGTAGTTTTCATGGCGTATCTCGATCGCGGCATCGGTGAGGCCTACGTCAGCCCGCAGATCGAAGCGGCACTGGGTTTTTCCCAGGAAGAGTGGCTCGAAGATCCGGTCCGTTGGTATAGCCATATCCATCCGGAAGACAAGCAACGCTGGAGCACCGAAGCGGCGGAGATGTTTCTTACCGGCAACCCCCTGCGTTCGGCGTATCGCGTGCTCTCGCGCGATGGCCGCGTGATCTGGTTTCACTGCGAAGCCAAAATGATCCGCAAGAAGAACGGCGAGCCCTGGTTCATTCATGGCGTTGGCTTCGATATCACTGATTTGAAGCAGACCGAAGAAGCCTTACAGAAGGAGCGCAACGTTGTCTCCGCCATACTCCAAACCGTGGGGGCATTGGTCCTGGTGCTTGACCCCGAAGGCCGCATCATTCGTTTCAACCGCGCGTGTGAACAGATGACGGGATACGTCTTCGCGGAGGTTCATGGAAAATTCATCTGGGACTTGTTCCTGGTGCCTCAGGAAGTGGAACGTTTCCGAGCTTCATTCCAAAAGGCCCTCGCCGATCAATCTTCCCAGGAACACGAGAGCAGTTGGGTTGCGCGGGATGGAAGGCAACGAATTATTGCCTGGTCCACTACCGTTCTGCCTGGCGCCAGCGAAGCGGCCTCTTACATCATTGCATCGGGCGTTGACATTACAGAGCGAAAACATCTGGAGAAAACGATCCTCGAAATCAGCGCCCGCGAACAGCGCCGCATTGGGCAGGATCTGCACGATGGCCTGGGCCAGCATCTGACCGGCATCGCCTTTATGAGTAAGGTGCAAGAGCAAAAGCTGATGGAAAAAAACCTGCCTGAAGCCACGGATGCGGGCAAAATCGTGAACCTGGTTAATGAGGCCATCCACAAGACACGGGAATTAGCGCGCGGATTATCGCCGGTAGTGTCTGACGCGCACGGATTGATGTCGGCATTGCAACAATGGGCCGGCGAGGTGGAAGATCTTTTTGCCGTCGCTTGCCGGTTTGAATGTTTTACCCCCGTGCTGATACACGATGACACCGTAGCGACCCACCTTTATTACATCGCCCGCGAGGCCGTGAATAATGCAATTAAGCACGGTCATGCTCGCGAGATTTTCATTCGCCTGTCTGCCGACGAACGGCAAGGGGTGCTCAGCATAGAGGATGACGGTTGTGGAATTGGTAAAATTGCTGCCGGCAATAAAGGGATGGGCATGCACCTTATGAACTACCGGGCCAGAATGGTCGGAGGTTCGCTCGAGGTGCAACGCGTCGACCGTACTGGAACTGTGGTTACATGTATGTTTCCGGTTATGCCGAATGCGAATGACGATGATAATGACAATTGAGTTGGAATAATTGCGTGAGATGAAATGACGGTGACTTTCAAACCACAGGCGCAGGCTGCGAAGAGAAGAATTCTTGTTGTCGATGACCATCCGATCGTGCGCCAGGGCCTGGCACTGATGGTGAATCGTGAGGCTGACTTGGTAGTTTGCGGCGAGGCTGAGGATGCGACGAGTGCGTTGCTGGTTCTGGCGTCCTCTCGCCCTGATGTTCTCATCGTCGATATTTCGCTGAACGGCCCCGATGGCCTCGATCTGCTGAAGAACATTCGCACTACGCATCCCACTTTGCCCGTGCTGATCCTCTCGATGCACGATGAGTCCATCTACGCGGAACGCGCTCTCCGCGCCGGTGCCAACGGCTACATCATGAAACAGGAAGCCACGGAAAGAGTTCTGGTCGCTGTGCGCCGCATTCTGGGTGGCGAAATTTACGTGAGTGACCGTGTCGCCAACAAAATGCTCAAGCACTACATCACTGGCTCGGGCACTTTGAGGAACTCCTCCATCGCCGATCTTAGCGACCGGGAACTCGAAGTGTTTCGCTTGATTGGTGAGGGCCACGGAACTCGTCAGATTGCCGAAGAGCTGCACATCAGCATAAAGACCGTCGAATCCTATCAGGCCCATATCAAGGAAAAATTGTCGCTGCGCAGCGCTCGTGAACTCATGCAACACGCCATTCAGTGGAACATGAACGAGAAAACCGCTTAAGCTAAATCCCTTTCTCACCCCAACTATTTCCGAAACTCCTCCTTGCGTTGTACTAAGGGACGTCCCGTAGGGGAATCCCCGTGGCAATTACTGGGTTTTCCACTCCGGGGAAAAAGTGGCGCTCCCGCTTGTGAGCCTCCCCGAGATTGTTTGATTCTACTTTCCACACACCTCAAGTTCCGGTTCGGAACGGAGAGCAATTTCATCCCTGGTGTTGGTCTCTGTGCGATTCCCCTCCTTGCTTGAACCGGGAATTCGTCGGACTCCGTCCTTCAATAACGCGGATTAGGAAAGGAGAACCCAGATGGCAGCGGAAGCAGTCCCCTACGGTCGGGTCACACAAAAACCATCGCCTGTTGCCGAGGTACACATCCTGTGGATCACCGCCGGCCTGGGATGTGATGGAGATTCAGTTTCGGTTACTGCGGCCACCCAGCCCAGTATCGAAGACGTTTTGCTGGGGGCCATTCCTGGCCTTCCGAAAGTCCACCTGCATAATCCCGTGCTCGCCTACGAAGTCGGCGACGACTTCATGAAGTACTGGTACCTCGCCGAGGAGGGAAAACTCGAACCATTCGTTCTCGTTGTTGAGGGCTCCATTCCCAACGAGCGAATCAAGAAAGAAGGGTACTGGGCCGGGCTCGGCACAGATCCCAATACCAAGCAGCCCATCACCACCAACGAGTGGATCGATCGCCTGGCTCCCAAAGCATTGGCGGTCGTAGCTTGCGGAACCTGCGCCACCTACGGCGGGATTCATGCCATGGAAGGCAATCCTACCGGCTGCATGGGACTCGCGGATTATCTCGGCTGGGACTGGAAATCAAAAGCCGGCCTGCCCATCGTGAATGTTCCGGGGTGTCCGGTACAGCCCGACAACTTCATGGAAACCGTTCTCTATCTGCTCTATCAAGTGGCCGGACTGGCGCCCATGATTCCGCTCGACGATCAATTGCGCCCCACCTGGCTGTTCGGCAGGACGGTTCATGACGGCTGTGATCGAGCCGGCTATTACGAGCAGGGCGACTTCGCGGAAGTATACGGCTCGCCCAAATGCATCGTGAAGCTAGGGTGCTGGGGCCCGGTGGTGAACTGCAACGTTCCGAAGCGTGGATGGATGGCGGGAATCGGTGGTTGCCCCAATGTCGGTGGCATCTGCATCGGCTGCACTATGCCTGGCTTCCCGGATAAATTCATGCCCTTCATGGATGAACCACCCGGAGCTCACGTTTCCAGCAGCGCGATCGGCATCTATGGAAAAGCCATCCGGGCGCTGCGCACGATTACGCAAAACACGGTGAACAAAGAACCTAAATGGCGCCATCCCGGCACCGAACTGACCACCGGATACCGTCCACGAGCCTTTTAAAAATCTAAAGGAGCGATCCTATGAGCACTGTTACCTCACCGACCCAGGATGTTTCCGCCAAGAAAAGGAATCTGGTCGAGATGAATTGGGACCCGATCACTCGGATCGTGGGCAGCCTGGGCATCTTCACCAAGATTGATTTCGAAAACCGGCACGTGGTCGAGTGTCATAGCACCTCGTCCATCTTTCGCGGGTATAGCATTTTCATGAAGGGCAAAGATCCGCGCGACGCCCACTTCATCACCAGCCGTATCTGCGGAATTTGCGGTGACAACCATGCCACTTGTGCCACCTACGCTCAAAACATGGCCTTCGGCGTCCGGCCGCCGGACATCGCAGAGTGGATTGTGAATCTCGGCGAGGCCGCCGAGTACATGTTCGATCACAATATTTTCCAGGACAATCTGGTCGGCGTTGATTTCTGCGAGCAGATGGTCAAGGAGACCAATCCCAAGGTCTGGGAAAAAGCTCAATCGACAAAGTCGCCGAACTCGCATCTGCATGGATACCGCACCATCGCCGACATCATGACCGCACTCAATCCGTTTACTGGAGCCTTTTATCTTGAAGCTCTGCAGATGAGCCGCATGACACGCGAAATGTTCTGCCTGATGGAGGGCCGCCACGTCCATCCTTCCACTCTCTATCCTGGAGGTGTCGGGACGGTTCCGACGATCCAACTCTTCACGGATTACATCGTGCGGTTGATGAAGTATGTGGAGTTCATGAAGAAGGTGCTTCCGCTGCACGACGACCTGTTTGATTTCTTCTACGACGCGCTTCCCGGGTACGAAGAGGTTGGACGACGCCGCGTTTTGTTGGGATGCTGGGGATCGTTCCAAAATCCCAAAGTCTGTGACTACAAATACGAAACCATGACGGAGTGGGGCCGGGCCATGTACGTGACTCCCGGCGTCGTCGTCGACGGTAAGCTGGTCACCACCGATCTTGTCGACATTAATTTGAATATGCGAATTTTGCTCGGCAGCTCTTACTACGATGACTGGAAGAACTCCGAGACCTTCGTGAAGACCGATCCGCTGGGAAATCCAGTCGACAAGAATCATCCGTGGAACCAGACCACGATTCCTCGGCCGCAAAAGCGCGACTTCGGCGGTAAGTACACCTGGGTCATGTCGCCGCGCTGGCTCGATAAACGGACCGGCGACCATCTCGCCCTCGACACCGGCGGCGGTCCAATTGCCCGGCTTTGGGCTACCGCGCTCGCCGGAATCGTAGACATTGGCTACATCAAAGCGACAGGTCACAGCGTAAAAATGTATCTGCCCAAAACTGCTTCGAAGCCCGAAGTAGAATTCGAGTGGAAGATTCCGAAGTGGAGCAACGCCATCGAGCGCGACCGCGCCCGAACATACTTTCAGGCATATTCCGCCTCGGCAGCTCTCTATTTTGCTGAGAAGGCTTTGCAAGAGTTGCACGCTGGCCGAACCAGAACCTGGACGGACTTCAAAGTGCCCGAAGAGGCCATTGGTTGCGGCTTCCACGAGGCTGTTCGCGGTGTGCTCTCGCACCACGTAGTGATTCGTAAAGGTAAGATCGCGAATTACCACCCGTATCCGCCGACTCCCTGGAACGCCAATCCGCGCGATATTTATGGCACTCCTGGTCCGTACGAAGATGCGGTGCAGAACACGCCGATCTTCGAAGAAAACGGTCCGGACAAATTCAAGGGCATCGACATCATGCGCGCCGTGCGAAGCTTCGATCCTTGTTTACCGTGCGGTGTCCACATGTATCTTGGGAACGGCAAGGTGCTGGAGACGCGTCATTCTCCGATGTTTGGTCTCCAACCCTGACGGCGTACCGTGTTCGCTAAGGAGTGAGGGTGGTCAGCTTTGTAGCGCTCTCACTCCTACTTTTTTCGCCGATCAAAATAGGCTCAACGAGTGAACTGAACGAGTAAGACCAAAACTGGCAGAGGAGCTTCGTGGCCGCCGGCAAAGATTTTCGAGAAGACATGCAGCGGATCGGAGGATTGGTTCAGGAAATCGAATCCATCGCCGATCCCGCGGTGCGAGCCGCCGCAAAGAATTTAATGCAACTGCTGATGGATCTGCACGGTGCTGCCTTGGAGAAGACTCTCGACATCGTGGCCGAAGCCGGAGAGCCGGGCATGAACATCATCGACCGTCTCGGCCGCGATTCTCTGGTCAGCAGCGTTCTTATTTTATATGGTCTCCATCCCGAAGATCTCGAAACCAGGGTGGTGAAGGCGGTAGACCGCGTGCGGCCACAACTCCGGAAACAAGGCTGTGAAGTGGAGTTGCTTGGCGTGAGTGATGGCGCGATCCGGCTGCGAGTTGAAACCGGTTCGCACACTTGCGGTTCGACCGCAAAAACTGTGCAGGCCACTCTCGAAGGCGCGATCTGCGACGCGGCACCCGATCTGACTTCTCTAACGATCGAAGGTCTTGAAGAGAAGCCAGCTTCCGGATTTGTAGCGTTGGACAAATTAGTGGGAACCGCCGCGGGACAATTTATAGCGTCGCCAGCAATGTTAGAGCCGCAAGGCGGCGACTAACAACATTTGAATTCGGATTCTGAATTATGGACGCTGGACAGTTTACTGGATCTGCCGATGGGTTTGGAGCGCTCCGCCAGTTCGCGCGCCGCGAGCGCCCGCTCGAACGGTGTGAGCTGTGCAGTTTGGGCCTGCGGCCTGATCATCCGCACTTGATAGAGTTGGCGCAGCGCAAGCTCGTCTGCACCTGTGAAGCCTGCGCGATCCTATTCAGCGGCCAGGGCGTGAAGTTCAAGCGAGTGCCGCGGCGAGTTCTAACTCTTCCCAACTTCAACCTCAGTGACGCTGAGTGGAACAGCTTGATGGTCCCGATCAACATGGCCTTCTTCTTCAAGAACAGCCTCGAAGAACGAATGGTTGCCATGTATCCCAGCCCCGCTGGTGCGACCGAATCACTGCTCGAACTGGAGGCGTGGAACGACATCAGCACTCGCAATCCGGAACTAAGCACAATGGAATCGGACGTGGAAGCTTTGCTCGTGAACCGTCTTGGATATTCCCGCGGATATTCTGCTCCAGAATATTATCTGCTTCCGATCGATGAATGTTACAAGCTCGTTGGGCTCATCCGCATGCACTGGAAAGGCCTCGCTGGCGGTACGGAAGTGTGGCGAGAATTGGGCGAGTTCTTCACCAGTCTGAAAGCAAAATCAGTCGAGATCAAATCAGTTGAGATTAAAGAAGACGCCAAACTGGGAGAGGAATCTCATGCCTGATTTGAGCTTTCAGGTCGAGGGAGTGGAGGTTGTCGCCAATGCAGCCTCTCCACTGCTCGCCTTTAAGCTTCGCCTCACGAATTCCAATCCCGAAGAGACGATTCACACAGTCGCACTCCGCTGTCAGATCCAGATCGAAGTAACACGCCGTAAATACACGCCAGAAGATCAAGAACGATTGCTCGATTTATTTGGCGAGCCCAGCCGCTGGGGCCAAACTCTGAAAAGTCTCTTGTGGACGCACGCGAATCTCGTTGTGCCTTCGTTCACGGGAACCACTCTCGTTGACCTTCCAGTTCCGTGCACCTTCGATTTCAACGTAGCTGCTACAAAATATTTCGACGGCCTGGCTGACGGCGATGTCCCCGTCTGCCTCCAGTTCAGCGGCACAGTTTTCTATGCGAACGCGGACGCGCACCTCCAGGTCGCGCCCATTTCCTGGGACAAGGAAGCGCGTTTCAAACTTCCAGTAAAAGTCTGGCGTGACATGATGGAGTCCTACTATCCCAACAGTGCCTGGCTCTGCCTGCACAAAGATGCATTCGACCGCTTGTATCAGTACAAAATCCGGCATGGCATACCGACCTGGGAAGAAGTGCTCGCGCACATCGTTCCAGCTGAAGAGACGGTGACACAATGAATCTCGCGATGGTGGAGAAGATCGCGAAAGCCGTGCTGTACGAGGGGTATATGCTCTATCCCTACCGTCCATCGTCGGTGAAGAATCAGCAGCGCTGGAATTTTGGCGTGCTCTGCCCGCGAACTTACAGCGAGGCGCAGGACGGCAACGAGGCCTGGACAATGCAGACCGAATGCCTGGCTGAGGCCAGTTCTTTGACCGGCATTGGAGTGCGCGTCCGCTTCCTTCAGCTCGTGGCGCGCTCTGTCGGCGAATTGAATACGCCAATCGCCGAATTCTTGCCCGGTGAAAATCCCACGTTTGGCCCGGTCGAAAATCTTACGGTAAATGGCCGCGTCTACCAGGCTTGGCAGGAAGCCGTTGAGCGCGAAATCATCCTGCCGGTTAGGAATGTGGATGCGCTGTGCCATGCGCCGGTAAGGCAATCGTTCGAGTTTCTGCCTGATAAAGAGTTCGAACCCCTGCGCGAATCCAACGGCGAGGTCGTCGGCGTTCTGGTCCGCGAACGGAACCATCTCTCCGGTGAAGTTGAAGTTTCAGCGACCCGGCTCGACGACGGTGTCTTCAAAGTAAGCGCGTGCATTCGCAACACAACTGCCTTTGAAGTTTGGGACAGCACGCGCCGCGAAGATGCGTTACTGAGCGCGATGGTGTCGGCCCACACTGTCCTCGGCGCTCAGGATGGCCGCTTCGTTTCTCTACTGGCTTCCGCTGATGAAATGAGCGAATTTGCCGCAGGCTGCAAGAATGTCGGAACCTGGCCGGTCCTCGTCGGCGAAGAAGGCGATCGCGATACGATGCTCTCCTCGCCGATCATCCTCTACGACTATCCTCAGATCGCCCCAGAAAGCGCCGGAGACCTTTTCGACGGAACAGAGATCGACGAAATTCTCTCCCTGCGAATCATGACGCTCACCGATGAAGAGAAGCGCGAGATGAGCCAGTCCGACGAGCGCGCGCGTCAGGTGCTGGAGCGCACCGAAACTATGCCGGTCGAACATCTGATGAAGCTGCACGGAGTATTGCGCGGACTGCGCCCCCTAAAAGAGGAGACCCAATGAACGAATGGGAATGGCAGCTCCTCGAAGAAAAGACTCCGCTCGATCATCTGGAGATTTCCGGAGTCGAGGTGAGAACCGGAAGCCGAGTGCGCCTGCGGCCCCGATCAGGTGGCGACATAATGGACATCGCACTGGCCGGGCAAACTGCCACTATCGAATGCATTGAGCAGGATTACGAAGGTAAACAGCACGTCTGCGTGGTTCTCGACAACGATCCCGGAAAAGATTTGGGTCTTCTTCGTCAGCCCGGCCATCGCTTCTTCTTCGATGCAGAAGAGGTTGAGCCGCTCTCTCCTGACGAGATTGCCCAAAGCGCAGCATCGCCGAAACCAACCATCCTGGTGGCAGGCATCGGCAACATTTTTCTGGGTGATGACGCTTTTGGTGTGGAAGTAGTTCGCCGCCTGGCCGAACGGAAACTGCCGGGTGCCGTGCGCGTGGCCGACCTTGGCATTCGCGGTTTCGACCTCGCCTATGCACTGCAAGACGGCTACGAAACCACAATCCTCGTGGATGCTTGTCCGCGCGGCGAAACGCCTGGAACCCTTTATGTGATCGAGCCTGATTTGAAGTCATTGTACAGTCCAGAAGCTCCGCAAGCCGCGATCGAAGCTCACGCGATGAACCCCGAGAGCGTGCTGCGCATGGCGCGGGCGATGAATATCGAGGTTAAGAACGTGCTGCTCGTCGGTTGTGAACCGGGAACGCTCGGCGGTGACGAGGGTCAGATGGGGCTCAGCCCGCCGGTTCAGGGAGCCGTCGAAGAAGCAGTCAAGCTCGTAGAGTCATTAATTGACAAAGTGATCAGCAAGAGTGGGCCGACTTCGATCCCACGTTCAACCCAGTGAATACCTTGCACAAATAAGGAGACTGCCGTGGAAAAGAATGGTAATGGAATCAGCGATAAGGACACGCTATTCATGCTGAGCGGAGTAGCTCTCATCGTTTTCGGCGCGGGATTAATTCTTTCCAATCCAATCGCCAAGCGCTATCTCGGCCAGCTAGGTGTCGGTGATCTGGCTCAAGCTGCATTGCCGGATCTGGATCGCTACTTGAAACTGCGGGCCATGTAACCATGAGAGCGCGGGAGCATATCCGCGGAAGGTCAGGGGGATTTGCTTGTCCACAGCAGGCACGCCGCAAACGATGGTGCAATATTCAATTGATAGCAAAGATAGTACGTTCACGGTGCGGGCGTTCGCGACAGGGCTGCTCTCGACCTTCGCTCATAACCCCACCATTGCGATTCGCGATTTCGAAGGTGAGATCTCTTTCAATCCGGAGGCGGTGGAACTAAGTTCTATGCGCCTGGTAATTCGTTCGACTTCGCTCGCCGTCACCGATGACGTACGCGAAAAAGATCGCGCGGAAATCGATCGCGCGATGCAAGAAGAAGTCCTAGAATCGGAGTCGTTTCCTGAGATTGTTTATGAGTCTTCCGGCGTCTCTGCGAGCAAGATTGGTGAGGGACAATACTGGGGAGCGATGAACGGGAATCTCATGCTGCACGGAGTTCAACGGAGCCAGCCAGTCTCTGTGCGCATCGCGATTAACGGTGACGTGCTGCGCGCAACCGGCGATTTCTCTGTGCGACAGAGCGATTATGAAATTCGACCGGTTTCTGCCGTAGGGGGAACGATCAAGCTCAAGGATGAACTTAAGTTTTCGTTCGATATCACGGCCCGCAAAACATGAACCGCCGGCGGATTCCATTTTGCAAACTGAATTGGGCCAAGATGAGTGGCGATGCAAATCATGATGTCGCGGGAGGATGCCACATGTGTCTGGCTATACCAGGAAAAATCGTCGAGATCTCTTCCGAGAATTGTGACTCCGCGGTCGTCGAAGTAATCGGCGTGCGCCGGAGAATTGATCTTGGTCTGTTGCAGGATGACAAGCCAACGCCCGGTGACTGGGTGCTGGTTCACGTGGGCTTTGCAATGAGCAAGATCAGCGAGCAAGATGCTACCGACCAGATGAATACCCTCCGGATGCTGGGGGAAATCGATGGGGCGATGCAGGAAGTCCGAGGCTACGGGCTCGACGAAGTGAATTGACGCCCACCCGCGTGCCGAGCCGATGGAGCAGGTTTAGATGAGATTCGTAGATGAGTTCCGGCAACCCGAATTGATTTCGAAGACGGCGGAGGAAATCCGCCGTCTGGCAGGTACAAAACGCCATTACCGCATGATGGAAGTCTGCGGCGGACATACTCATGCCATCTATCGTTTCGGACTCAAAGATATCCTACCCGAGAATATCGAATTGATTCACGGGCCCGGTTGCCCCGTATGCGTGCTTCCGATGGGAAGAATCGATGATGGCCTCGCCATCGCACAGGAGCCGAACGTTATCTTTGCCGCCTTCGGCGATATGATGCGCGTTCCCGGAACGCGCGGCAGCCCGCTTGAACACAAAGCACGCGGCATGGACGTTCGCATCGTCTATTCGCCCTCCGATGCATTAAAGTTGGCCCGGCTCAATCCCGGCAAGCACGTGATGTTTTTCGCCATCGGTTTTGAAACCACCGCGCCCTCCACCGCACTCACGATGATGCGTGCCAGGGCTGAGGGCATTCGCAACTTCTCGGTGTTCTGCAATCACGTCACCATCATTCCTGCCATCCGCGCGATTCTCGATTCGCCCGACATGCGACTGGACGCCTTCATCGGTCCCGGCCACGTTTCCACCGTCATCGGCTGCCGTCCCTATGAGTGGGTTGCTCGGAACGAGCGCAAACCGATTGTCGTCTCCGGTTTCGAGCCGCTCGATATGCTGCAATCCATCGTCATGCTGCTGCGACAGTTGCAAGCGGGCGAAGCCAAGGTTGAAAATCAATACAAGCGCGTCGTTCCATGGGAAGGCAACCGTGCCGCGCTTCAGGCCATGGCTGAAGTGTTTCAGTTGCGCCCGTACTTCGAGTGGCGCGGTCTGGGATTCATCTCGCAGTCGGCGCTGCGCATCAACGACAAGTACTCCGAGTTCGACGCCGAACAGCGGTTCGAGGTGCCCGGAATTCGCGTCACCGATCCTAAAGCCGCGCAATGTGGAGAGGTCCTGAAGGGCGTACTCAAACCGCATCAGTGTAAACTTTTTGGACGCGAGTGCACGCCCGAGCATCCCATTGGCGCACTCATGGTATCGACGGAAGGATCATGCGCCGCGTATCACAGCTACGAACACCGCAAGGCAGCAATGGTAAGTCTGAGCTCGATCGCGTGAGCGCTCCGGCTTCCCCGCCTGCCGCCTCTGTACCCATCCGCTTCCGCGACCCGCAAATCGAGATGGCGCATGGAGCCGGAGGCAAAGCCAGCCGCAAGCTCGTCGAAGGCCTCTTCGCTCCTCTTCTCTTCGGCGCCGCGCCCGGCCCGCTCGGCGACGCCGCGCATGTCAACATCAACGGCACAACCGTCGCAATCACAACCGATAGTTTTGTAGTCAAGCCCTTGAGTTTTCCGGGCGGCTCAATCGGCGAGCTTGCCGTGAACGGCACGGTAAATGATTTGGCGGTTTCAGGAGCGAAAGCCGAAGCTCTGGTCGTCACCTTTGTTTTGGAGGCCGGTCTGCCTACTCCAGTTCTCGAAGCCGAAGTTCGCGCCATGGCGAAAGCGGCGCAGGACGCGGGCGTCCGCATCGCCGCCGGCGACACCAAAGTCGTCGAACACGGCAAAGCGGATCAGATGTACGTAACCACCACCGGCATCGGCCGTTTGATTCATGGGGTCACCATCGATCCGTGCTCGGTCCGCGTTGGCGATAAGATTCTGCTCTCGGGTCCCATCGGCGATCACGGTATTACCATCTTGCTTGCGCGTGGTGAACTGGATCTCGAAGCCGACCTCCGTTCCGACACGCGATGCGTCTTTCCTCTAATCGAAGCTCTCGTGAAGGCCGCCGGCCCTGGCATTCGCTGGATGCGCGATCCCACCCGCGGCGGCGCTGCAACATCTCTCAACGAATTAGCGCGCGATTGCGGTCTCGGGATGGTTCTTTTCGAAGATCAGATTCCGGTGCGCGATACCGTGCGCGGCGCGTGCGAATTGCTCGGACTCGATCCGCTTCACATTGCAAATGAAGGCCAGTTCCTCGCCGTCGTCTCCCCGGAGTACGCCGATGCCGCGATCAATGCACTCTGCCTGGCGCCGGGCGGGAGCGAAGCGCAGGTGATCGGCGAAGTTCGCGAACAACCCGCCGGCACAGTGTTGGTGACAACCCTTTACGGGGGCAGCCGAATCGTAGATATGCTGGTCGGCGATCCCTTGCCGCGAATTTGTTAAGTGACGAGTTTGTTACATGAAAATGAGGATGAACCTGTCACATTCGAACGCGACCTCAACGGCCTGCAATCTGGCCGGCAGGATCGAAGAGCGTCTGCTCGAGCGCAATGAACTGTTCGAGCTTTTCTTCTCGCGCGAAGCGCCTCGGCTTGCGGAAGCTTGCCGCGAAATGTCTGAGCGTTTCCTGCGTGGCGGCCGTCTGCTCGCCTTCGGCCGCGGTCCCTACGCAACCGATGCGCAGCATGTTTCAGTGGAGTTCGTTCATCCAGTAATCGTAGGCAAGCGCGCCCTGCCGGCGCTCGATCTTTCCGTTCTCTTTCGACCGTGGCTCCAAGCGATCCTCCGTCCCGAGGACATCGTGATGGGATTCGGTCCGCCCGAAGGCGATCCCGAAATCTGGGCGACTCTCCAGGAAGCGCGCCACACAGACGCTATGACCTTCGCTCTGCCCGGAATCGAAGGTTCTTACTCGGTAAGCGCAGCCACGCAAGATCCGTTCATGCATCAGGAAATGATCGAGATCCTCTATCACACGCTGTGGGAGACGGTGCACGTGTTTTTCGAGCACCGTGAATTGGGCCATGATGTGGGAGCCTCAGGATTTCTTTATCCATTTCTTGGCACGGAAAAACAGGGAACGGCGGATATTGCGGCCGAGGTTGCGGCATCCATTTTGATGAAGGCGCAGGATGATGCCAGGCTGCGCGCGCAAGTAGCGGAAGAAGAGACGGAGGAAATCGCTAACAGCGTCCTCGCGATTCACGAACGCCTGCGCCGCGGCGGCAAACTCATTATCTTTGGCAATGGCGGCTCGGGCACCGATGCCAACGATTTCGCCATTGACTGCGTGCTTCCGCCGCCGGGTTATGAGTCAGTTCCAGCGGTTTCGCTATCTCTCGAGCCCGCGAACATTACGGCAGTCGCCAATGATATCGGTACCGACGCCATTTTCCTTCGTCAACTGATTGCGCAAGCTCGTCCTGAAGATGTTGCCGTCGGCATCTCCACGAGTGGCGGCTCGCGCAACATCATTGCGGCGCTCGAAGAGGCCCGCAAGCGCAGTCTTCTCAGCGTCGCACTGCTGGGCTACGATGGCGGCGAGATCAAACGCAAGCAGCTCGCGGATTTTCCCATCGTTGTGAATTGCGACTACATTCCCCGCATTCAGGAGGTGCAGGCCTCCATTTACCACGTCATGCGCGAATCGTTGGAGGTGCTGGCGCGTGTCCAAGCTTGAACTCTTCGGCACAGCTCGCTGCCCCCACACCGGTGAAATGCGCGACTGGCTGGAATGGAAGCGCAGCGAGTTCGTCGAATACGACGTTGAAGCCGATCCCGCGGCCCGCAGCCGCATGCGCGAAATCTCTGGGGGGCAACGCACCGTGCCCGTCCTCGTCGAGGACGGCAAAGTAATCCAAGTCGGCTGGCAGGGTCACGGTTGCCTGGTGGACGAGTAGTGCGGTGGATGAGTAACGGCGGACGAGTGGCTGCGACGGGTAAGCTACGAACCAGCGGCGTAGACGGTAGTCCAGATAACCATGGCCAGTGCCTGCTCCATTCGCGTTCGCGGCGTAGTGCAAGGCGTTGGATTCCGTCCTTTTGTGTATCGCCTGGCCTCTGCGCATGCTTTGTCTGGATGGGTGCTGAACGGAGAAGAAGGAGTTGAAATCTATCTCGAAGGCGCGGAGACTGGGTTCGAAACTTTTGTGTGCGATTTGAAAGCGCAGTCTCCCGTTGCGGCCACTATCACGGAAATCGAAGTCCATGCTGCGGATCCGGTCGGATTAACCGACTTCACAATTCGTGAAAGCAAGCACCGGGAACACCTCACGGTTCGCATCTCGCCCGATCTGCCGGTTTGCGACGATTGCTTGAAAGAGCTCTTCGACTCATCCAATCCACGCTATCAGTATCCTTATATCAACTGCACAAACTGCGGACCACGTTACAGCGTGGTGGTGGCTCTTCCGTACGACCGGCCGAACACCACCATGAAACAGTGGCCGCTCGATCTTTTTTGCGAGAAAGAATACCGCGACCCCGCGAACCGTCGTTTTCACGCGCAGCCGGTAGCGTGTCCGGCTTGCGGCCCGGATTATTACCTTTATCCGGGGGCCCCCTCAGCTGGAACGAACGACAGCATCCTCCATGCGGCTGAAATTCTTCAATCCGGCGGAATTCTCGCGGTCAAAGGACTCGGCGGTTATCACCTTGCCTGCGATGCCCGAAATCCCAAATCTGTTGCGGCTTTGCGCGATCGCAAATATCGAAAAGAAAAACCTTTTGCCTTGATGGCAAAAGACATCGGTGTCGCACGAACCCTGGTGGATTTGTCGTTGGACGCTGAGGCTCTGCTCACTTCCGTCGCCCGGCCTATCGTCCTTGCACGCGCGAAGGTAGAACTCGCAGAGATCTCCCCGGATAACAACGAACTCGGCGTAATGTTGCCCTACACACCGTTGCAGCACCTGCTATTTGCAGCCGGCGCCCCCGATGTTCTTGTCATGACCAGCGCGAATCGTTCGAGTGAACCGATCGCCTACGAAGACGACGATGCATTGCAGCGTCTTGCCGGAGTAGCCGATTCATTCCTTATCGGCCAGCGCCCCATCGCGCGGCGTGTGGACGACTCCGTAGTTCGCGCAGGAATCTTCGGTCCTGCCATACTCCGCCGCGCTCGAGGTTACGCGCCGGGAGGCGTTACTTCGCCTCCATGCGAGCGTCCCATTCTCGCGCTGGGTGCAGACCTGAAAAATACGGTCACGCTGGTGGTCGACGGCCAGGCCTTCGTCAGCCAGCACATCGGCGATCTCGATCATTACCAGTCGTTCCGCGCTTTTCAAGACACCATTGATGATTTGGTTTCGATGTATGAAGTGAATTGGGATGAATTGCTTTTGGTGCACGATCTTCATCCTGAATATCGCTCAACTGCCCACGCCGCCACACGTCGGGTTTCGAATACCCGCGGGGTGCAGCATCACCGCGCGCATGTGGCCTCTGTGCTTGCCGAGCGCAGGGAGTGGACAAAGAAAGTTATCGGCGTAAGCTTCGATGGCACTGGATATGGCGACGACGGTTCGATCTGGGGAGGCGAAATTTTCGTGGGCAGCGTGCAAGAGGGCTTCGCTCGCGTCGCTCATTTACGCCGCGCGGCTCTCACTGGCGGCGACGCGGCGGCTCGCTACCCGGTGCAGGCCGCGGCTGGTTTCCTCTCTCAAGTGGATGGCTTGCCAGATGTGCTTGCCATTCCCTTCAGTTTTCCTGAACGCTATCGCAACGCGATGGAGTTGGTTCGCAAAGAGGTGCGTACTTTCGCCACGACTTCCATGGGGCGTCTATTCGACGCCGCTGCTGCTCTGCTGGGCTTCACGCGCGAAGCTACTTTTGAAGGGCAGGCAGCGATGTGGCTGGAGCAACTCGCCCGCGGCGGGTCCAACACTGATCCTTATCCCTTTCCTTTCGTCGGCAACGAACTCGACTTTCGCCCCCTACTGCAAGCGATTGCCCGTGACCGCATGCGTGGACGGAATGTCAAAGAAATCGCGCGCTCCTTCCAACGGGGAATCGCCCAGGGCTTATGCGACTCTCTCACAACGATCGCTCGCGCTCGAGGATTGGATACGATAGTCCTTTCCGGAGGTGTCTTCCAAAACGAATTGCTTCTGGAAGATCTCAACTCGCTGCTAGCAGACGCATCACTACGGGTCTGGACGAATCATGAAGTCCCTACCAACGATGGAGGCATCAGCCTGGGACAGGCAGCCTTGGCGGCGTTTGGCTGCTTCGATGATGATCTTGAAAGTTCGCAGCAGACCGCCGAACTTGCAAACGAGATAAGTCATGCATGAACTTTCTATCGCGATGAGCATCATCGAACTGGCGGAGGAAGAGGCCGCGCACCGCGGTGTTCAGGTCGAGGCTGTGCACCTGAGGCTGGGAACCTTGTCCGGCGTCGGGAAAGATGCGTTGCTCTCTTGTTACGAAATGGCCTGCGAAGGCACGGTCCTGCAAGGTTCACGATTGTTGGTCGAAGATGTTCCCGTCGTGATCTTTTGCGCGACGTGTAGAGCACAGCGCCCGCTCAACTCAGTGCAATTGTTTCGCTGCCCCGAGTGCGGCACTCCATCTGCTGAAATTGTGCAGGGCAAGGAACTCGAAGTGGTTGCATTGGAGATAAAGGAATGCGTACCGAACCCCGTTTGATTGAAGTTCGAAAAAACGTTCTGAAGCAGAATGACGTGATCGCGCGCGCACTGCGCGAGCGTTTCCACGCCGCTGGAGTTTTTGTGGTGAGTCTCGTCTCCAGCCCGGGCTCGGGGAAAACCGCTTTCCTCGAGAACACTCTCACTCTTCTTCGTCCAAACAATCGCGTGGCTGCACTGGTGGGCGATCTTGCCACAGAGAATGATGCGCAGCGTTTGGCGCGAAGTCAGGCTCCGGTTAAGCAAATCACCACCGGCACTCTCTGCCACCTTGAGGCCGCCATGGTCCAAACCGCCCTCGAAGGCTGGGATCTCAACGACTTGGATTTTCTCTTTGTCGAAAATGTAGGCAATCTGGTTTGTCCTTCCTCGTACGACCTGGGTGAGGATCTTCGTCTGGTACTCATTTCCGTTACGGAGGGTGAGGACAAGCCGCTCAAGTATCCAACCATTTTCAACAGCGCCGACGTGGCAATCGTCAGCAAGATGGACTTGGCCGCCGCAGTTGAATTCAGCTGGGAAACCGCATACAACAATATCCAGGCCGTGCGCCCAGGCATGAAAGTCTTTCGGGTTTCATCGAAGACCGGCGAGGGAATGCAGGCCTATTTGGAATTCCTTGCAGCGCGGCTAGCGGAGTTGCGCCACACCGCCTCAGTCTGACAAACGCATGATCGGCTTTCTCTCCATTCTCGCGGTCGGATTTTTTCTTGGGATGCGCCACGCCACCGATCCCGATCACGTCATCGCCGTTACAACGATCGTCAGCAATCAGCGCAGCAGCGTGCGGTCGGCCCTGATCGGTGCATTCTGGGGTCTGGGCCACACCGTCACTATCCTGGTGGTGGGCGCTGGAATCATTCTCTTCAACCTCGTGATTCCTGTGCGGCTTGGACTGAGCATGGAATTGTCCGTGGCCGTCATGTTAGTCATTCTCGGCCTGATGAACATTGCCGCGTTTCTGCGATCGATGCCGATTAAATCGATACCCGCTGAATCATCGGCGATCAACGACGGGGACAAAGTCATCCACGCCCATCCTCATAGGCACGGCGATTACATCCACAATCATCCCCACGTTCATCAGCACGAGGGCCACCGTCACTCGATGGACTCCGCGTCGCTAGGCTGGATGGATCGCGTATTCGGAAGAGTGGGGATGTATCAATATCTTCGGCCCTTGGTGGTGGGCATTGTTCACGGACTCGCCGGTTCCGCGGCCGTAGCATTGCTGGTCTTGACTACGATTCGGAGCGTGCACTGGGCAATTGCTTATCTGCTGGTCTTCGGAGTAGGGACGATTGCGGGCATGATGCTGATCACTATGAGCATTGCCTCTGCATTCACGATGGTGGGAAAAGGTCGCGAGAAATTCTCCCGACGTCTGGCGTTAGCATCGGGCTTGCTCAGTCTCGGCTTCGGTGTTTTTGTTGCCTACCAGATCTGTTTCGTAAATGGACTCTTCACCACGCACGCCCAATGGATTCCGCATTAGACCGCGATACGTAGCCGGCGCTTCATTGTGTGCTGTGCTAGAACTTTTCTTCGCGGTCGGGCCCCACCCAGTATCAATTCGCACAGATGATCGACAAAGTCCGGCGTCAGATGGTCGTGCCGTATCAGAAATCGCATATAAATTGGCCCGTACAATGAGTCGAGAATCAGATCCATGTCCACATCTTTGCGCAGTTCGCCGCGTCGAATCCCGCGCTGCAGCGTAGCGTAAGCCTCTTTTCGCCGCGGCCAGAGAAAGCGCTCGCGGAAAGCTGCAATAAGATTTCTATCGCTCTGCCCTCCGCCAAGCAGGGCGGAAACAATGCGCCCACGGCGGCTGCGAAATATTTTGACCAGTTGACGCATCTGTTGGCTCATGTCCGTTGAGACCGAGCCTGTATCGGGGAAGTGCAATTTCTGGGTGGTGCTGCTGGCGAACGCGTCCGCGATGAGAGTGGCCTTATCGGGCCACCAGCGGTAGACCGTCGCCTTGCCCACGCTGGCCTCAGCCGCGACCTCTTCAATAGTCAAATGAGCAAAACCATTCTTTCCCAGAAGCTTCAACGCGCTTCTCAGGATCGCCTGCCGGGCCTCTTCACTGCGCGGACGCCCCGGAGAACGCGCGCTGCCGGCCCCTCCGCCGCGATTACCATTGGCACTAGGCATGTGGCGCATATTGCTACCTTACCATATAATCGAGGGGAGATTTGGAATCCGATACGAGTAGTATCGAATCTGAATTGAAATCTGCGCTGGGCTTCGGAACAGTACAGCTGCCTCTGGTCTTCCTTTTTGATTTGGGAGTTGCGTCTAACAAATGTGGATAGTTGCATTAGCCCTTCGGCGTCCTTATACCTTCATCGTGATGGCGCTCGTCATCATTCTGCTCACTCCAATTACGATCCTGCGAACCCCTACCGACATTTTTCCCAGCATCGACATTCCCGTAGTTTCGGTGGTCTGGTTCTATACGGGTTTGTCACCTCTGGATATGGCCGACCGCATCGTGGCCAATTCGGAGCGCGGCATCACCACCACAGTCAATGACATCGAGCACATGGAGTCTCAGTCGGTATATGGCTTGGGTGTCATCAAGATTTTTTTTCGTCCCGGCACAAATGTGCAGGGAGCCATCGCACAAATCACAGCCATCTGCCAGACCACGGTGCGCAGCCTTCCACCCGGCACCACGCCGCCGTTGATTATTTCTTATAGCGCTTCTACTACGCCCATCATTCAGCTTGGCTTGAGTAGCAAGACATTGCCGGAACAGCAACTCTTCGATCTTGGCCAGAACTTCCTGCGAAACTTTCTGGCGACGGTGCCTGGCGCAGCCACTCCGTATCCTTACGGCGGAAAGATTCGCCAGATTCAAGTCGACCTGGATTTGCCGAAGCTCCAGGCCTACGGCCTCCAGCCTAATGACATCGTCAACGCCGTTAATGCGCAGAACATCATTCTCCCCAGCGGCACCATCAAGATGGGCTCGCTCGAATACAACGTAGAGATGAATGGAACGCCGGAGACCATGGCGGAATTAAACGATCTCCCCGTTAAGACAAGCAACGGTTCCACCCTCTACATGCGCGATGTCGCCCACATCCGCGACGGCTTCTCACCGCAAACCAACATTGTTCGCCAGGATGGAAACCGCGGCGCTCTGATGTCGATTTACAAGAATGGCAATGCATCGACGCTGGAGATTGTCGCTGGAGTAAAAAACATTGTGCAGCTGGCCGCGCAGGCGCTGCCGGCCGAATTAAAAGTCACAGCGCTCTTTGACCAGTCCCTGTTTGTGCGGGCCTCGATCTATGGCGTGTTGCGTGAAGGTTTGATCGCGGCGGCTCTCACCGCCGTCATGATCCTCATATTTCTGGGCGACTGGCGTCCCACGATAGTCATTTCCATTTCCATCCCGCTTTCCATTTTCGTTTCGATCATCCTGCTCGGCGCCATCGGCCAGACCATCAACATTATGACGTTAGGAGGATTGGCACTTGCCGTCGGTATTTTGGTCGACGACGCCACTGTCGAAATCGAAAACATCGAACGCAACCTTGCCATGGGCAAGGAGATGAAACAGGCTATCCTCGACGGTGCGCAGCAGATCGCTGTGCCCGCCTTCGTCTCCACGCTCAGCATCTGCATCGTCTTCGTGCCCATGTTTTTCCTGACCGGCGTCGCGAAATTCTTATTCGTGCCGCTGGCCGAGGCCGTCAGCTTCGCCATGCTCGCCAGCTACCTGCTTTCGCGAACCCTGATCCCCACGCTGGTGATGTACATCATGCGCGGACACGAGCATCGGTCAGAAACAGGGAAGACCTTTCTGGGCCGGTTTCAGCGCGGCTTTGAGCGCAAGTTTGAAGACTTCCGCCGTGGCTACGAGGCTCTACTGGAGACCACTCTCGAGCATCGCGGTATCTTCATGGTTTGCTTTCTAGCCTTTTGCCTGCTTTCGCTTGGTCTGTATTCATTCCTCGGACAGGATTTCTTTCCGCAAGTGGATGCCGGTTTGCTGCGCCTGCACGTGCGCGCGCGCCCCGGCCTGCGCGTGGAAGAGACCGCAAAGCTCTGCGATGAAATCGAAAACACATTGCGACACGAGATTCCTAACGGACAGCTGCAGACCGTTCTCGACAACATCGGCCTGCCCAACTCCGGCATCAACCAGTCCTACAGCTCCAACGGAACCATTGGCACCAGCGACGCCGAAATTCTGATTGCCCTCGACCCCGAGCATCACACTCCGACGGCAGGGTTGATGCGGCATCTACGCGAGGTATTGCCGCAGCGATTTCCAGGCGTGGAGTTTTTCTTTCAGCCGGCCGATATCGTTACGCAGATTCTAAACTTCGGATTGCCCGCGCCCATTGACGTGCAAGTCGTTGGCACCGACATGAACAGCAGTTACGTAATCGCCCAGCAAATCGCCAACAAGATGCGGCACATTCCAGGCACTGCCGACGTGCACGTGCAGCAATTGCTTTCTCTGCCCACTCTGCACATGGATATCGAGCGCACGCGCGTCACCCAAGTCGGGCTCACTGCCCGGGACGTAGCGCAGAGCGCATTAGTCTCACTGAGCGGCAGCTTTCAAACCTCTCCAAATTTCTGGCTGAATCCAAAGAATGAAGTTACCTACCAGGTTGCGGTGCAGTCGCCGCAATATCGCCTGACCAATCTGCAAGACCTGTTGAATATTCCGGTGATTTCGCAGCAAGGCCCGCAGTTGATGGGCAATCTGGTACAAATGTCGCCTGTCACGCGGCCCGCTACCGTCAACCACTGGAATGTGCAGCCGGTCATCGACGTGTATGCCAGCACGCAGGATCGCGACCTGGGCGCTGTCGCCGCCGAGACTGACAAGGTGATTAAAACGTTCGAGGGCCATTTGCCGCGCGGCACGCACATCGTGGTACGTGGCCAGGTCGCGACCATGCGCTCGTCTTTCATCGGCTTGGGCGCAGGGCTCGCCGGCGCGATTCTTCTCGTTTATTTGCTGATCGTCATCAACTTTCAATCCTGGCTCGATCCCTTCATTATCATCGCCGCGCTGCCCGGTGCTTTGGCTGGAATCTGCTGGTTCCTGTTGCTCACGCACACCACCTTAAGTGTGCCGTCACTTACCGGTGCCGTCATGTGTATGGGTGTCGCCACCGCCAATTCAATCTTGATGGTAAGTTTCGCGCGCGAACAAATGGATGAAGGCATTCCAGCGGTCAAAGCTGCCGTCGCGGCTGGCTACACTCGCGTGCGTCCGGTACTGATGACCGCGCTGGCCATGATCATCGGCATGGTGCCGATGGCGTTGGGATTCGGCGAAGGCGGCGAACAGAACGCGCCGCTGGGCCGGGCCGTTATCGGCGGCTTGCTATTCGCCACCGTGGCGACTTTGTTCTTCGTGCCCAGCGTATTTGCAATCTTTCATAGCCGCCGCGAAGCCAGGCTGGCGCGCGAGCAACAAACGTAAGCAGATTTTGTGATAATCGCTATCGTGATAATCGAGGTTGGTTTTAGCGGAGGAGCATGACCGAGGAAAACAGCGTTAAAGAAGCGCCGGATGGTCAGAGGCATACGCAGGGCTCTGATACTCATTCGCCGCAGCCGGACCGGAGCGAAGAGCACTACGCCGTAAGCGCTCAGATCCAGCGTGACGAAGAGATCGAAGAGATCCAGAAGCGCTCCAGGCACCAGCCTCCGGGGATTCAAAAGCCCCCCGAGCTTCCCCCCGCGCCCGGGCGCAAAGCCCTAACCATTGTGGCCGTCTTGTTATTAGTGTTGCTACTAGCCGGCGGATTCACGATGTTGAGCCGCGTGACCCACGAGCGTGCTCTGGCCAAGGAAACGGAACGCGAGACAGTTCCTACCGTCGCCGTTGTCTACCCGCAATCGGAAAAGCCTGACGAGGATTTGGTCCTGCCCGGCTCATTGCTGGCCTACGAAGAGTCTCCGATCTACGCCCGCACCAACGGTTATCTCGTTGCCTGGTACAAAGATATTGGCAGCCGCATTACAAAGGGAGAGCTGCTGGCGAAGATCGATACTCCTGAAGTTGATCAGGAACTCAATCAGAGTCGTGCCACGCGGCAGCAAACCCAGGCGCAGTTAGAACTCGCCAAAATAAGCGCAGACCGTTGGGAAAATTTGCGTAAGACCGACTCCGTTTCTGCTCAGGAAGCTGACCAGTACTGGAGCGGATACAAGCAGGCTCAGGCAAACCTGGCCGCGGCCGACGCCAATGTCCGACGTCTCGAACAGCTTGAGGGGTTCAAGGAGGTCTACGCGCCTTTCACCGGAGTGCTGACCCGCCGCAACGTCGATCCCGGTGCCCTTATCAACGCTGGAGCGGGAGCTGCTGGCCGCGAGCTGTTTGACCTCGCGCGCGTTGATCCGCTGCGCGTCTATACCAGCGTACCGCAGGCTTATGCGCCATTCATAAAGGTCGGCGCCAAGACCTTCGTCACCTTACAGGAGTTTCCTGGACAAAGATTTGTGGCTACTGTGGCACGCACCGCGGAGTCTATCGATCCCACCACCCGCACTTTGTTGACCGAGGTCGATGTTCCCAACAAAGACGGACGGCTCTTGCCCGGCTCGTTCGGCGAGGTGCACTTCGCCGTCGGCAATAACGTGAATAAGGTTACGGTGCCTGTGAATGCGATGCTGTTCCGTGCGCAAGGCGCGCAGGTCGCCGTAGTCGGCCCGGATAACAAGGTGCAGCTTCGAGCCATCAATATCGGACGCGATTACGGTACCACCCTGGAAATTCTCGGCGGCGTTGCCGCTACCGATCACGTCGTAATCAATCCTGCGGATTCACTCGAGGATGGGCAGCAGGTGAATGTTGCGCAAGCTCCGCCAAACCAGCGGCCAGGTCAACCGGGCTCGCAAGGGCAACCATCGCAGAACCAGAAGCCGCATAGCCAGAATAACGATCACCAGAACAACGATCGGCAGAATAGCGACCGCCAGAATAACGATCGCCACAATAACGATCATCAGAGTCGCGATCAGCAGAAAGGCACCGGGCAGTGAAACGATCCGTACTCTCATCATTGATCGTGCTGCTTGCCCTCGCTGCCGGATGCACGGTCGGTCCGCGCTACAGCCGCCCCGCACCTGCCGCGCCGCCGCCCGACGCATGGAAGACGCAACCGCCCTGGCAGCAGGCCGCGCCCAAAGACTCAATTCCCAAGGGCGCCTGGTGGCAGGTCTATAACGATCCCACTCTCAATGCCTACGAACAACAATTGCTTCAAGCGAACCAGTCCCTGGTAGCCGCGCGCGATCGCTTGAACCAGGCGCGCTCCCTGGCGCGCGTCGCCACCGCAGGTTTTTTCCCGCAACTTTCAGCCGATCCCGGCGGGGTGCGCGAACGCGGCTCCGGCAACCGGCCGCTGAACGGCGCCGTGCCCACCAATGTCAATGGCGTAACTCAGGCGATTCCGCCGTATACCCAGAGCGTCTACACGATTCCGTTTTCCATCAACTATGAAGCAGATCTCTTCGGGCGCGTACGGCGCAACCTGGAGGCGGCCAATGCCTCACTTCAATCCACCGCCGCCGATCTGCAAAACGTGCAGTTGGTGCTGACCGCGGAACTCGCGGCGGATTATTTCTCTCTACGCGAGCTTGACGCTGAATTTCAAGTGGTCCAGGAATCCGTGGGCTACCAGCGCAAAGGCCTGGACCTGGTAAACGATCGCCACAGCGGCGGCGTCGCCAACGGACTCGAAGTCGCGCAACAAGCCACGGTCCTCGACTCCACCATCTCGCAGCTCGCCTTGGTGCAGCAGTCCCGCGCCCAATTTGAGCATGCGATCGCCGTGCTGGTCGGCCAGGCGGCCGCCAACTTCAGCGTACCTGCTATTCCGCTTAAGGCCACGCCGCCGCCCGTCCCCCTCGGAGTGCCCTCCGACGTATTGGAACGCCGGCCCGACGTTTCCACCGCCGAGCGCCAGATGGCACTCCAGAACGCGCAGGTCGGAATCGCGCGTACAGCTTTTTACCCGCACATCACATTGAGCGGCTCCGGAGGCTGGCAGAGCACAGATATCACGCAACTGCTGAGTGCTCCCAGCCTCTTCTGGTCACTCGGCGCCGATGCTTTGGAACCCATCCTTCAGGGCGGCCGCAACCGCGCGAATCTTGCGGCTGCCCGCGCCGCCTACGATCAGTCCGTCGCCAACTACCGCCAGTCCGTGCTGACGGCCTTCCAGGAGGTCGAGGATGGCATCAGCAATCTGAGCACGCTCTCGCAAGCTCTTTCCACCCAGGGCGCAGCCGTCGAAGATGCCCGCCGCGCGCTGGAGATCGCCAACAATCGTTACGTCGGAGGAGTCACCGCTTACCTCGATGTAATCACGGCGCAGACCACCCTGTTAGCCAGCGAGCGGCTGGAGACGCAGTTGCTCGGTCAGCAGATGGTTAGCTCCGTCTTTCTGGTGAAAGCTCTGGGCGGGGGATGGGATGCCAGCGAGATCAACAACCAGCAAGTTCGTCCCCAAGCCGGCCAGATCCTGCAGCCCTAACAAGACGATCCGAAACCAGGCGCGACCGCGGAAGAGTGGATATTCAGTCCGCCTTGACACCCGCTGTTAACTAGCCTACTATTATAGCTAGAGGAAATATTCCTTCTTCCTCTCACAATTTTTCGCAAAATTCAGCGGCGTGTCCGAACTTTGCTACGTCGCCGTCCGTCTTTATCGTTCTAAAGGGAGAAACATGACAAATACCAAGTTTCTTGTGAAAGTAAACCGCACTGGCACGCGCGCTCCCGAATATGTGCAGCGCATCGACCGCACTCCCATTCAGACGACAACCAACCGCAAACTGGCACTGGCCATGGGCAGATTCACTGCGGAAGACGCGGTCAAATCCATCCAGAACTCCCGCTGCAACCCCGAACTGGTTTCCGTCCAGGTCGTCGCCTAGTCTTAGCCAGCCGCGACATCCCGCTCAATGACAGTTCTCGTTGACGATCCGCTAGCCTCCGGCGCGGATCGTTCAACGATGATCGCTCAACGATATTTCCCTCCACTTGCATCGTACTGCTCCTCCTTACACCTGCCCAATCTGCTGACTGGTTTGGGACGCCACCCACTTCCACCTGCCATGCCGTAGTATCCTCACGAAGACTGAACTTTAAAATTCCCGATCGCCAAAGGACTTCCAACTGTGGCGCACGACGAAAAATCCAGTTATAACCGCTTTCTGCTCCTGGTCGCAGGACTGGGCGGCTTGCTCTATGGCGTCGATGTCGGCATCATCGCCGGCGCTCTGCCTTATCTTGAAGCCACTTCCGGATTAAATGCCGGCCAGCTTTCCATCGTTGTCGCCGCCGTTCTTCTGGGCAGCGTGATCTCAACTCTATTCGCCGGCACTCTGGCGGATTGGATGGGCCGCAAAATTCTAATGGCGCTCAGCGGCGTGCTGTTCGTCGTCAGCATTCCGATGATTGCGCTATCGCACGGCTACCAACCGTTGGTCCTCGGCCGCCTGCTGCAAGGCATTAGCGCCGGCTTGATCGGTGTAGTGGTCCCGCTCTATTTGGCGGAGTGTCTCTCCGCATCGAGCCGCGGCAAAGGTACCGGCATTTTCCAGTGGCTGCTCACGCTCGGAATTGTGGCGGCTGCCGTGGTTGGCATGTTCTTCAGCATCCGCGTCGAGGAAGTGGCGAAGCTCGGCGACCCGGTCAAACTCTTCGCCTTTACGGATACGGCATGGCGCAGCATCTTCTGGGTTTCGTTGCCGCCGGGAGTCTTGTTTGTGATTGGCAGTTTCATGGTAGCCGAGTCTCCACGCTGGCTGTTTCGTCACGGAAAGCGCGACTCCGCCCTCGCGGCTCTTCTGCGCTCGCGCACCAGTGAACAGGCGACCCTCGAACTCGCGGAAATGGAACAAGCTGCTGCCGCAGAGAAGGCCCAGACGTCTACCGGAGCAAAGGTTAAAGAATCGCTTCTTCGCCGTAAATACGTGATCCCGTTTGTACTCGCATGCGTGATTCTCGCCTGCAACCAGGCTACCGGCGTGAACTCCATCATCGGCTACAACGCCAACATTCTCTTGCAAAGCGGACTTTCCGACGTACAAGCTCACTGGGGCTACGTGCTCTTCACCATCGTAAATTTTCTGATGACCATCGGCGGCATCCTGCTGGTCGATCGCAAGGGACGCAAGTTTCTTTTGTCGGTCGGCAGCGCTGGTATCATCGTCTCTCTGCTGTGTACGGGTACTCTATTCCGCGGCACAGAAAAGCTGCGTGTGGATTCTCGCTCTGCAGTGCAATCGATGGTGAGTGCAGACCAGAAGCTCACGTTACGTTATGACAACCAAATGGCCGATACGCTGCTCGCCGCGAGCACCAGCCGTGCGCTCGGCAACGGCCCCACGTCGCTGGTCATCATTTATTCCTGTGGGGATTTTCGTGCCGCCACCAAAGCTGCTCGATCCGACGATGCCGCTGCTGCTCCGATCGAGATCACGCGAGAAAGCTGTCTGCCCGCCAACAAAGTTGTCGCGTTTTTTTCCAATCCATTCAGCGATCTCGACGCGTCGCGCCAGGCTCCGCTAAGGATCGACAACGCGCTGGTGAGTCCGGTGCCGGATTCGCATCATGGCTGGCTGGTCGCGATCACCCTCTTCGTGTTCATGGCATTTTTTGCGATCGGCCCCGGTGTATGTGTGTGGCTGGCGCTCTCGGAACTGATGCCGACCCGCATTCGCTCCAACGGCATGAGCATCGCTTTGCTCATTAACCAGGCGGTTTCAACTGGAATCGCCGCTACGTTTCTGCCCACAGTCGGCAAGTATGGATACTCCACCATGTTCTTCGGTTTCGCGGCGTGCACCGTAATCTACTTCATCACCGCCGCCTTCTTTCTGCCGGAAACCAAAGGGAAGACCCTCGAAGAGATCGAAGCACACTTCGAGGGCGCAAGAAAAAAGCCGGATCTCGCAACTGCTTAGTCTTGCCGAGCTGGCGTGTGCCATAGCTTGCCATGAACTGGTCGAAGGGTCTCGCCGCTTTTGCGAGACATGGGACGTTTGGACATGCTCACAACCCCGCGCTACGCCCGCTGCCGGAGGCTATTGGGCTTCGAGCCGCTCAACGCGAAGAACAAAATATAGATGTAGCAGATGACAGGAAGAAAAAATGCGTGGTGAATCCCGATCCTGTCGGCTATCGCGCCCTGCGCGAGTGGGATAAGCGCTCCGCCAACGATTGCCATGATCATGATTCCGGAGCCGTCCCCGGTTAGCGGCCCAAGCTCGGCTACACCCAGTGTAAAAATGCTCGGGAACATGATGGAATTAAAAAACCCAACCAGGATGATGCTCCACATGGCGAAGTGCCCCGTGCTGAGCATGGAAGTTGCAACCAGGGCTGCAGCACAGACCGCGCATATGCCAAGCAGTTGCCCCGTCTTCACCTTCTGCAATAGTCCCGATCCGATGAAGCGCCCCACCATTGCTCCGCCCCAGTAGAACGCGACGAAACTGGCTGCAACTTTTTCGGTCAAGCCGCCAATCTCCGGCTGGCTGAAATAGTTCACCAGGAAACTCCCGATAGAGACTTCCGCACCAACGTAAACGAAAATGCCGATCGCGCCAAAGATTAGATTCGGATGCCTCCAGATCGAGTCGTCTACCTTTTCACCGACCTTGTGCTGTGCTTGCGGGATCTTCGGCAATTTGAAACTTCCGATCGCAATCGCCAGCAGCACCAGCGCAATTCCCAGCCCGATGTAAGGCAGCTTTACCGTCGACGCTTCGTGCAGGCGGTAGGCCTGCAGGGCATCCGGCGCCATCGCCCGGATTTCGGACACGCTCTTCGGCGCCGCACTTAGAATCAGCAGCCCGCCGAAGAAAGGAGCTAGAAAAGTACCAAGCGAATTGAAGGCCTGCGTCAAATTCAGCCGGCTCGAGGCCGTCTCGGGTTTACCTAACACGGTTACGTAGGGATTGGCCGCCACCTGCAAACAGGTAATCCCGGTGGCTAGTACGATGAGTGCGATCAGGAACAACGGGTACGACGGAACCATGGCCGCCGGCACAAAAAGAAAGGCGCCCAGGCCCATGGTCAGTAACCCTGCCACCATCGATCGCTGGTAACCGATCAAGTCAATCACCTTGGCCGATGGTATGGAGAACAGAAAATACGCTCCAAAGAACGAAAACTGGATGAGCATGATCCCGGTGTAGTTCAGGTCGAAAATCGGCTTTAGGTGAGGGACAAGAATGTCGTTGAGACAAGTCAGAAATCCCCACATGAAAAACAGCGTCGTCACCACCGCCAAAGGAACGGTGTACTGCGTTGATGTTTGCGGAGCCGGGGTAGAGTTGGTGAGGGAACTGTTAGGAGTAACGATTGCCATAGGCTTGGATGCCACCCTCGAACGGGATTCTAGCCTTGTCGCAACCCGATCATAGCATCGGTGGCGGCACCTCCGGTATCCAGCTGTTGAATGAAAAGAGTCGTCCGTTCGCAGGAATTTACTGATTCTGAGTGCGACTCAGGTTGATTGTCATCCTGAGGCGACGGCCCTATCGTCGCCGAAGGACCCAGACGAGCCGCGCGATGCATCGCGTTCTTTGCGATGCAATAACTCGCGCGTTTGGCTCGCTTCCTTATCAAACTGGCCACTCCCCGGATTCTGGCTGCCCTTCGGCTTCCTTATCTCCAAATTCGAATGCGGCTATTGCCGCGCCTGGATTCTCACCAGCCAATTCGTCGGCTCGGGAAGGATTGCGAATGTGGGCAGCTTGCCCCGCACCATCGCCACTTCGTCGCATTGGTGAAATCTGGGACAGACGTGGCAGTCCTTGTAAATTTTGTCCGGAAGATCTTCGCGCCGCGCCATCTCGAATCCCTGCCGCGCAAAAAATTCAGGAGCGCGAGTAAACAGGCAGATGCAATCCACGCGGTGCCGCTTCGCTTCAGCCATCAAAGCCTTCATTAGCCGGCTTCCACCGCCATGTCCCTGCGCCCGCGGACCTACCGTGATCGAACGAATTTCAGCTAAGTGCGTGCCGTAAAGATGCAGCGCCCCGCACCCAATGATGCGGCCTCCATCCTCCAGAACCACAAAGTCCCTCACGTTCTCACAAATCTCCGCCAGCGTTCGCGGCAACAGAGTGCCGTCCGCCGAATAGGCCGAGATTAGTTCGTGGATGTGCTGAGCATCCGGCAAAATCGCTTTACGAGTGCGCATGAACCTCCTCATTGGCTGACTCGACCCTGGCTGGCTCGATATGGGGTGATTCGATTTGGGGTGATTCACTACGGACTGATTCACTACGAAGTGACTCGATTTTCTTCCGCGCTGCCGCAATCCCATCCCGCACTCTCGCCGCCGCAGTGCCGCCAACCACATCGTGGATCGCCAGTACAGAAGCCGGTTTCAAGCACTCATAAAAGCTCTCATCGAATAACGAATTCAAAGTACGCAACTCCTCAAGCTTCAGATCCTGCAGCTCGCATCTCTTTTCCACGCACAACTTCACAGCCTTGCCGATCTGCTCGTGCGCCAGTCGCGACGGAACGCTGCGTTTCACAAGGTAAGTCGCTGCCGCCCACGCATTCATGAATCCCGATTGCGCTGCCGCGCTCATGCGTTCATGATCGAACTCGACCGCCTTCATCCATCCCGCAACCAGCGGCAACATACCAAGAGCCGCGTCCGTGGCGTCGAAGAGCGGCTCCTGCGTTTCCTGCAAATCCTTGTTGTACGCCAGAGGTAACCCCTTCATCGCAACCATCAGTGCGGTTGCGCATCCAACGACGCGGCCGCTTTTGCCCCGTACCAGTTCCAAAAGATCTGGATTCTTCTTCTGCGGCATCGCGCTGCTGCCCGTCGAATAAGCCTCAGGCAGTTCTACAAAACCGAATTCCTGAGCGGAGAAAATAATCATCTCCTCCGCCCACCGGCTCAGATGCAGCCCCAGGAGCGACAGCGCATTGACGAACTCCAGAACAAAATCGCGATCGCTCGTAGCGTCAACGCTGTTCGCCGTCGGACCTGTAAATCCCAGTTCGCCCGCCATGAAAGCACGATCCAACGGCAGAGTCGCACCTGCGACCGCACCCGATCCCAGCGGACACACATTCAGCCGCTTGCGGCAGTCGGCAAGCCGGTCTGCATCCCGCGAGAACATTTCGACATAAGCCAGCAGCCAATGCGCAACCAGCACCGGCTCCGCATGCTGCAAATGCGTATAAGCGGGCATCGCGGCTCCGCCCGCTTGTTCTGCCCGCTCGACGAACACTGAACACGCCTCGACCAGATCACTTCTCAACTGATCGATCGCCGCTCTCACATACAAACGCAAATCTGTCGCAATCTGCTCGTTGCGGCTGCGCCCGCTGTGCAACTTGTAACCCACTTCGCCGATCCGCGCCACCAGTTGCTTTTCAACGAAATGATGCACGTCCTCCGCTTCATCGTCTTCGATAAAGCCCTTTGAGGTTGCGGCCAACTCGCCAATTTGCTGAAGTCCCTCAAGAATACAGATGAGTTCTTGCGCGGAAACAATTCCCGCATTCTTCAAAGCCCGAGCGTGAGCCGTGCTCGCCGCCAGTTCGTACTTCAGCAGCCGCCGGTCGAAATCAAACGACCGCTGCCAGCGTTCGAATTGCGTGTCCAGCGGTTGCCGGAATCTCCCCGACCACATCTTCATCGCGCAACCTCCGCGCGAGCTCGCGCGCGTGTGCGCGAGGGAAGTCCCAGAATTCGGATGAATCCCGCCGCATCTTTCTGGTCGTAGCTTTCGCCCATCGTGAAAGACGAAAGGTCGGTGCGATAAAGCGAGTGTTCAGACTGCCGGCTCACCACCGAAACGTTCCCCTTATACAAAGACAGCGTTACGCTGCCGGTCATTTCTTTTTGCGTGGTCGCGACAAAGGCGTCCAGGGCCTCGCGCAACGGCGTGAACCATAATCCGAAGTACACCAGCTCTGCATACTTCAACCCTATGTGCTGCTTGAAGTGCGCAACCTCGCGCTCCAGGCAGAGCGCCTCGAGCTCGCGATGAGCCGCGATCAGCAACGTTCCTCCGGGCGTTTCATAACACCCGCGCGATTTAATCCCCACAAAACGGTTCTCCACGAGATCCACGCGCCCAGTCGCATTGCGCGCCCCAATCTCATTCAGCAGTTCGACCAGCGACACCGGATCGAGCTTCATCCCACCGACCGCCACCGGAATTCCTTTCTCGAAACCAATGGTGACCTGTTCTTCCTTGTCCGGCGCCTCTTGCGGCGAGCGAGTCATCTGCCATGTGGTCGCCAGCGGGGCGTTCCCTGCATCCTCGAGCTCTCCGCCTTCATGACTCAGGTGCCACAAATTGCGATCGCGGCTGTGAATCTTCTCGCGACTTGCCGCCACGGCAATCCCGTGCTGCTCGGCATAATCCAGACAGTCTTCGCGCGATTTCAGGGACCATTCCCGCCACGGCGCAATCACCTTCAACTCCGGCGCCAGCGCTTGATAGGTTAATTCAAAACGAACCTGATCGTTTCCTTTTCCCGTGCAGCCATGCGCCACCGCAGTTGCTCCCTCGCGCAGAGCAACTTCGACTTGATGCTTGGCGATCACCGGACGCGCCAGCGATGTTCCCAACAAATATTTATGCTCGTAGACGGCGCCCGCTTGCAGTGCGGGGAAAACGTATTCCGTCAGGAACTCCTCGCGGAGATCCTCCACGATTACCTTGCTTGCGCCCGTGGCATAAGCCTTCTCGACAACCGCTTCAATATCGTCGCCCTGGCCCACGTCGCCCACCATCGCGATGACGTTGTAAGCGTAGTTTTCCTTGAGCCACGGAATAATGATGGAGGTATCAAGTCCTCCCGAATATGCAAGTACGACTTTTTCAGGCATGAGCACTCCTTGCGGGCAGCGGATCGCCGCCGCCCAGCAGCAAATAAAGAATCGCTTTCTGTACGTGCAGGCGATTTTCCGCCTGCTCGAAAATTAAAGACCGCTCCGAGTCCATCACCGCATCCGTTACTTCCTGTCCGCGATGCGCCGGCAGGCAGTGCATGAACACCGCGTGCGGAGCGGCTTCCGCCATCAGTTCGAAATTCACTTGATACGGAGGAAAAATCTGCGCCCGCTCACTCTCTTGTCTTTCCTGCCCCATGCTGGTCCAGGCATCGGTGTAAATCGCGTCGGCTCCAGCCACGGCCTCGTGCGGATCGGCCAACAAGCAAATCTCGGCCCCAGTGTTTTCAGCGATCTCGCGCGCATCGGCAACAATCTGTGGATCAGGCCCATACCCCGCCGGAGTCGCCACCCGAATCGACGACCCCAGGCACGCACACGTCAGCAACAATGAATGAGCCACATTGTTTCCATCACCGACGTACGCCAGGCACCGGCTCTTCAAATCTCCAAAGCGCTCCCGCAGCGTCATGTAGTCAGCCAGCGCCTGGCACGGGTGCTCCAGATCGCTGAGCGCGTTAATCACAGGAACCGAGGCGTAGCGTGCCATCCCGTGGATGGTTTCCTGCGAGTATGTGCGCAGAACGATAAGATCCACCCAGCGCTCCAGGTTGTGCGCCACATCGCTCAGCTTTTCGCGCGCATCGATTCGTTCGTGAGTCTGGTCCACAAACATCGCTGTACCACCGAGGCTCACCATCCCGGCCTCGAACGTCAGCCGGGTTCGCAACGAAGGTTTCTCGAAGAACATCACAATCTGCCGTCCCGCGAGGGCTCGACGAAAATCAGCAGGACGCGACTTCATGATCGCCGCCAGATCCAAAACAGCGTGAACCCCTGCGGGTCCGAGGTCGCGAGTTGAGACCAGGTCCGGACACCAGAACACTTGCGGAGCTCTCTCCGGAGCAGCCGCCATCCGGCCCCGTACACGACTATTCAATTTCGATTCCTTGCTGGTAACAGCCGACGAACTCATGAATACGTAACCTCCGTTCCACACGACAACTTGGTGAGATAAAACTGTGGCAACATTTCTACTTCGGTTGCCGGCAGAATCCTCACTCGTCCCACGCCTTGTTTCAACGCCAGCCCGCACGCCTGTAGCTTTGGCAGCATGCCGCCGCTTACAATTGATCCCGCCGCTAACTCAGCGGCCTGCTTCGTGCTGAGCCGCGGCATCACGCAGCCCGACGCATCTTTCACTCCGGGCACGTCGGTAAGAAAAATCAGAGTGTTCGCGTGGCAAGCTGCGGCGCACGATGCCGCCATTTCATCGGCGTTCACGTTGTAGTATTCACCGTCAGCGCCCAGCGCCAGCGACGCCAGCACCGGTATTCCTCCCTGCTGCCACAAGGCTTCGATCCAGCATGGTTCCGCGAAACAAATCTCGCCCACAAATCCCAAATCGCGGCCGTGAATAAATTTCTTTCGTGCGCGGAACGTCATCCCGTCCCCGCCGCAGAAACCAATCGCCGGCATCCCCGCAGCCTGAATCGCCGCCACCAGTTTCTTGTTGACAACCCCAGCCAACACCATCAGCGCCACGTCTCGAGTTTCCGCATCGGTCACGCGCAACCCGTCCACAAATTCGGTTTTCTTCCCCAACCGCTCGAGCATGCGAGTCAAGGCACTGCCGCCGCCATGAACCACCGCTACACGATGCCCATCCTGCGCCAGTTCCGCGACGGAATTCGCACACTTGCGCAGCGTCACCGCATCCTCGATCGCCGCCCCGCCAATCTTCACCACAATCGTCACTGCAAACCCTCCCGTTCTTCCCACCCATACATCAGATTCATGTTCTGGACGGCCTGTCCTGCCGCGCCTTTCAGCAGATTGTCAACGCACGAAATGAGCACCAGCCGCTGCCCATCCTCCGCGAGGCAAAATCCGAGGTCGCAATAATTCGTGTGCAGCGAAAACTGCAACTGTGGCAACTTTGGAGTCGCAAACACTCGCACCCAATGCTTACCCGAATAAAAATCTCGTAAACAGGATTCAACTTCCGCCGGCTTCATCGCTCGATTCAAACGCACGTAGATGGTCGACAGAATCCCGCGCGGAATCGGCAGCAGATGCGGTGTGAAAATCAGCTCAGTATCGCCCAGCCGCAACTGTTCCACCATCTCTCCCAGATGCCGGTGTTCGAATACCGAGTAAGCGGAGAAATTGTCCGCCACGGAAACGAAGTGCGTTCGCGACGTGGGCTCCTTACCCGCTCCCGACACTCCCGACTTCGAGTCCGAAATAATTCCGTGCTCCCGATCAATCACTCCGGCCTTCAGCAGCGGCGCAAGGGCGAGAATCACAGAAGTGGCATAGCAACCGGGATTCGCCACCAACTGAGCCTTCGCAATGGAATCGCTGTTCAACTCGGGCAGTCCATACACCGCTTTTGCCGTTAATTCCGCGGCAGTGGCAGCATCCGCATCTTGAAACGAATAAATCGCACGATGCTGCGCTTGCTTGAGCCTCCACGCGCCACTCAAATCGATTACCCGGAAACCCTGAGCGATCGCCTCGGGTACAAGAGACCGCGACGCTTCATGCGGAGTAGCCAGAAAAAGTAGCTGCACGCCTTGCCGCTTCAGTTCCGGCCACGATAGCGCCCGCAACGGATAGCCTCCATTGCCCGACAACTCCGGAAATATTTCGGCCAAATCTTTCGCTCCGTCGCTTCCGCCCTCGCGCCGCAACAAAACAGGCTTCTCCAGTCGCGGATGCCGTTCCAGAATGCGCGTCAGCTCCAGACCGGAATAGCCGCTTGCCCCCAGCACTGCGCTCTTTATCTTTAGCTTTAGCTTTGCACCCATCAGCCGAGCATCTCCTCGATCCGCGCGGCGACCTTCCTGGCAGCGTCCTTGTCGGGACACACAATCAAAATCGCGTCGTCCCCGGCAATCGTTCCCACCACTTCCTCCCATTCCTGCTCATCGAGCGCCGCTGCCACCGGCTGCGCGCTGCCGGTAATGGTTTTCACCACCAGCAGGTTCTGTGCCGGCCGCACATCCAGCACAAACTCGCGAACCAACCGCTGCACCGGAGGCAAAGCCAAGCCCGCTGCGCCTTCCCCTTGCGGCAGGGTGTAGCCAGCCGCCGTCTTGCTCAAATTCAGATCGCGAATATCCCGCGACAGCGTCGCCTGCCCCACCCTGAATCCCCGCTTGCGCAAAGCTCGCTGCAGGTCTTCCTGATTGCCGATGGGCCCATGCCGCAACGTGTCCAAAACGGCTCTTTGCCGCAACGCTTTATTCATAATGCATATTTATTCATAGTAGTGAATAAATATTCTTTATCTTACAGGCCACGCGCCCGCTGTCAAGAAAAATCTCCTGGAATACCATTACCGTTCAAGCACTCTTTTCGCGCGAATCCTCCGGACATGGGCGCCCATCTCATGCGTCTTTTGCGAAGGCCTGCCCTGAGCGCAGCCGAAGGGTGGGATTTCTGACACTCGCGGTCTCTTGCTTGCGCATCTTGGAAGTCGAGGCCGGTGGAATCGAGGCCCACGGCCAATCCTTGCTAGACTACTTGCGGTTCGAAGCCGCCGCGCCACAGCCCAGGAGCACGTCGCCTCATGAACAAAAAAGCCCACACTGACCGCTCCCGGACCTGGGAGCCTGCCCTCCAGAAAATTCCGCCGTGAAATAGCCACTAAACCAATATCCAGAGCTTCCTTTCGCATCGCCGCGACATCATAAGGGAGACATTCTTAAGAGGAGTCCCATGAAGACTTTGTCGATCGTCGCGAAAGTAGTGGGAGTGGCAACCCTGGCATTCGCCGGATTCGTGATTCTCTCGTCGCTCCCCGACCTGCGCCGTTACGTCAAGATCAGCAATATGTAGGAGCCAGCAAAAGGCCGCCATGTTGCCATGACGGCCCCTATATGTTCGTGTCACCTCAGCAACGCCCGGCCCGGCCGCGGCGTGCTCATGTGTAAGTGGATAACTGTCACGTGCCACTCCCACGAATCACTAACCTTTGTTTAGGATCTCCTTATCCGGCGCCACCAACAATCCCTAAGTAATTATTCACCGCACTCTGAGTCAGGCTGAGGCTAGTAGCAATCTGCGAGATCGCCTGCCCCCGGTTATAGAGTTGATAGACTTGTTGAGCCTCAGTCAGCGTTACCTTATACGCCGGGTCGTTCGTGGTTGGCTGTGGAGTTCGATTGGCCGCCGAAGTCGAGGAAGCGTTCGCAGCGGCAACCGATGCGGTCGAAAGCAGACTGGAGACGGAAATACTCATAAAGCCCCCTTTTCCTCTTACCAAGGAGAGATCGACACATTGCGCGATCGCATGAGCCGATCCGCGCCGATCATTCCGGGCAGGTAATCCCACAGTCCCCTACCGGAACCCAATCCCAAGAAGGGAAAGCTGGTACCCCATCCAAAAAGCATTCTCATCCTGAAGCGACGGCTTCATCGTCGCCGTCCGCGTCATTCCGGACGCCCGAGCTCCTCAATTCTTGTCATTCCGACGCGCGAGCGAAGCGAGACAGGAGGAACGTGCTGTTCGGGAGGCTGGCCCACCTTTGCAGCACCACCGAACAGGCTGCCCCATCCGTCGCGGTTTTCGACGGATGGGCACCATGGACTCCGGCGCAACCGTTTTTTTGGTGTCACAACCGCACCGCACGCCCCGCCAGTTTCGAAAGCTCTAGCCAAAAGATACGTCCGTGGCACCCACCTCTGAAAAAACGCAAGGATGGGGCAGCCTCGTTGGTGGTGGTCCATGAAACCGCGCAACAAAGGTTAGCCAGCTCCCTCACCCCACAATCGCGTGCGTGATCCCCTGCCACCAGGAAGGATTGTGTCGCCACATGTATACCGCGAGGCTTTGGCCCACGATCAATAGCGGCAACGCGTACACATACACCTTGTGCACGCGCCGCTCGACCAACAGGTCGCGCCCCACCCCGAGAAGGATCAGGAGGTCGAGGCAAGGAAAGAAGAGATTGTGGTCGAACACGTAGTCAAAGCGAGCAACGGGCGCGTCCATGAGGCCGCAGGTTGCGATGAAGATCAGGCGCCGATGCATCTCAGGCTTCGTGCGCCAGTAGATGGCCAGCGCAATGCACGCGCCAAAGGCGATCATGTCATAGAACGGAATGCTCAGAAAAGCATACGCTTCGCTCTGATTTTGGTGGAGTTGAACCGTGTCAAAGCGGGCCATGATGATCGAGGTGGCAGTGCCCAGCGGAACCATCACCGTAGCCAGCGCGGCGCCAAACCATCCCAGGGAGCGATGCCAACTGACCTTGTGTATACGGACCAGCGTGGACTGACAGATGAAGAAGGTCACCCATCCGGCGAAAGCCGCGCCATGAATCCAGAGAATGAAGGGCCTCGGCACCGCGGGATGGAACAGGTTCTCGTTGACGGTACGCTTGAAACCGGCGACCACAATCGCGGCGAACAGCAGCGACATCGCGAAATAGAAATAGCGATGCACGATCCCGTTGCGACCGGTCACGGTGGTCGTGCTCAGTTTCTTCTCCGGGACCACAGCAGCCCCGGCGTGTTCTGCGTTGACAGTGGACATGGAAGGGAAGTCGAGACTTCGATTCAGTTTGCCCGGCCCACGCGAGGATACACGTCGTGCGGCGGGTTTGCCATCTTTTTCGAACTCGACCGGCGGTTGAGAGTTGTGGCCACCGGCCCCAAAAAGCATTGTCATCCTGAAGCGACGGCTTCATCGTCGCTGAAGGATCTCTACCTTCACCGCACTCTCCCCGGCGACCGGAGAACACCGATCTCGCCTATCTCTGCGCCCTTCTCACCGCCTTTCGAAAAACTTCCCACCCCTCTCTCCACTTCTCAAACCTCGACCGCTTCTTCCGGCTCTCCGGATACAGCATCAACGACTTCAATTCTTCCACCACCCGCACCGGCATCACATACCAAGCATTCATCGGACGCGCATACGCCACCAGCGCATCAATATCCTCCGCCGTATACGACCTCTGCAAATGATCGTGCGCCCGAAAGCTGCACCCACCATCGGCTCCCACCGTCACTTCGGCTATAGCTAAATGATTACACCCGCTCCGAAGGCCATGGTGCCCAGCCTTGCCGGTTTTGCAAACCTAGGCACCACTGGCCTTCTACCGAAATCCTAAGCGCTCTTTGCGAAGGATCTTTCCAACACGATAAAATTGACCCCACCATGCAGCCGGACACCAAGCCTGTGAGGCAGGCGTGTCTTCTTAACGCCGCACGGCTTCTGAATGCTGCGAAGAGGATCTGCGATCCCGAATCCAGGCACATCTCATATCACTTAGCCGCCCTGGCGCTAGAGGAAATCGGGAAGGCTTCGATGGTCGTCATCAGCTCCCTGTCGGTTCCGCCGGGCGTGGGTGGGGAAGGTGGGGAGGACGAGCTGGAGAAGAGACCAGTTGAATGGGCGGAAGACCACGAGCGTAAGCTTTTCTGGGCCCTTTTCCTTCCGAGCTTTCGCCCTACATTGACTGCGAGCGATTTTCGGCAGCACCAGGAGTTAGCCCGAAGCATCCACGAGACACGGCTTTCGACCTTATACGTCAATCCGGACGTGGCGCATGCGCAGTCGCCTGAAGTGTCCGAGGCGCAGCTAGGCAGTCTGCTTAGGCTCGCAGAGCTCAGACTGCAGATGGAGTCGGGAAAGGACTACAGAGAGCTTGACGAGGCCGCGCAGCGGAATTTGACATGGTTTCTGAGAGCCCTTGAGATGCCTTTGTATAGGACGATCATTCTTAGCCAGGGCTTCGTGTCCAAGCTTGATGAGCTCGGCGGAGACTATAACAAGTGGCTTGCCTGGGTTCGCCAGCAGATAACTGACATCGAAGCGATTAATCGTGATTTGGCGGAGAAGGAGTTGCGCCGCCCCCAAGCGAGTGAGACGGAAGCAGACGAGCCAAAGTGGCAACTCAAAATTCGGCTCGAATCTTCATCTCACTCCATCCGGCCCAAGCCATTGGCAGAATGGAATAAGCACGTCGACAAGGTAAAGCTCTACAACACGCCAAATAAACGGGAACTGCTGGTCCACTTTACGCTGGTGAAGAGCATCCCCCTTCAGGCGCTATGGCACAGCGGCGAAACTATCTCCCGATTATTTGTGATTGCGCTCAATATTGGCTCCTTCGGCTTCTTCTGGTGGTATTTACCATCTTTTGTTTCGAAGTATTATGAGAAGATCGTAGATCTAGAAAACAAAGCGGAAATCATGCTGGAGCGGAACCCTCCTCTAGTAGCTAATTTGCAGGTTCGAGCACTCAAATCGCCTGATCTGAGCAACGTGCCCGTCGTTCTGTCACTTCTGATACAGGCAGACTCTGAACAGCTTCAAGAGCCCTACAAACGGTACTTTACGGCTCTGAGCCTATTAGCTAAGACCGACGTCTTTGTCCAATTCGGGCCAAATATATTGGTCGAGTTCTACGAATCATTTCGGGCGGGATTGCGCGCATACGGGAAATGGAGCGGATCGCCGGACGCCTTTGAGCCTGCCGTGGAAACTGCGTTTAGGGAGCTGAACTTCCCATCGGATTTTGTGAATGAAGTTAAGAGAATGTTCCAACTTGCAGTTGAGGTGGGTTCCAAAAAAGCCTCGACCATTCCGATCGGCCTTGATGACATGATGAAGATGAAGACGTTCTGCGATGTGTTTTTTCTTATGCGCGCCCGACAAGAAATGCAAAGCAGGGCACGCGGCACGACCGAAGAGAACAAGGGTGAGGCTAGCTCCGATCTCTCGCAGGACAAATCAGAACTCTAAGCGGAAAAGGCCGTCGAGATTTCTCTCAGCGGCCCTTATTAATGCTGGCAACGACCGGAGTTTATCCTGAGCGAAGCCGAAGGGCTTCCACCCACTTGGCGCGTGCAGTACCATCGGCCCTGCGGGGCTTAACCTGAGGCGCTTAGAAGGAGTGAGCGCGCGTTCTTTGCACGCGGGAGCCTCTCCCTATCACGGGCGCTTGGTACCTTCGTAATCCTCCCCTCGCGAATTCGCTAGGGTATGCACATCGCCGCAACCAATACTTCCCAGTATGAGGAACCTTTCGATTTTCGCCGCGCTGCTGTTCTCCACCTTGACCGCGAACTTGCATGCCGCGAATTCCGTTATATGGATTGCCGCCAACAGCGAGACGATCGCCTTGGAGCCCGCCAGCCTGCACGCCGGCCAAGTCTACTATCCCGCTGTCGGGGGCGGCGACATGCATGTGCAAATCGATTCCAGATACCCGGTCACCGTGGCCATGACTTGGGCCGACGAATGGAACGCCGCCATGCGGAGCCCCGGAGCCCCTGCGGATTTCAGCTTCCTCTGCGTGAAGGAGCATGTTACCAGCGCGATTTACGAGTGTCACCTTCCCTCCGAACGGCGGATGATCATCACCTTCCGCGATGAGCGCAGGCCCGAGAAGCCCGTCCTCTCCACCATTGGCGCCATCCTCGGACCGGGAGTGCGTCAATTCATTTCCCCCAACGATCTCCACATCCAGTACTACCGTTGCCTTCAGCCTGAGTTCCGCTGGCGCCGCATCCTCAACGAAAAATACCAGCTCACGCCGGTACCCAAGGTCTACAGTCTGATGACTCCAGACCACGACGGACAGGAACTCAGCCTGAAGATCAAGTCGCCCATCCCTCTGACGATCGCTCTGCTGCCATCGCATCTTGCCGACCAAGTCTACGACAAGACCGTACCCCTCACCGATGCCCTCGACCAAACCGGCTGCAAAGAACGCGGCGTCCAGTCCATGAGCTTCAACTGCACTTTCAACGTCGCCAATGGATCGCAAACGCTGCTGATCCTCCCCGACATCGATTTTCGCGGCCACAAGAAAGCCACGGTCGAGGCCAACACGGTAGAGTGCGTCGAGCATTGTGAGTTACTGAGCCCGCCTCCGAATCCGTAGAGTTGAGGCGCTTAGAAGGCGTGAGCGCGCGTCCTTTGCGCGCGGGAGCCTCCTGCCGAAATCCTGAGCGTTCTTCGCGAAGGATCTCCTCCGTCAAAACATCAAGAGGAAAAGGCCGGCGAGATTTCTCTCAACAGCCTCTATGAATGCCGTCAAGAACTCGCAACCGCACGCTTAAAGTTTATCTCCCGCGCTACCTCGACGCCTCCTCCTCACCGCCTTCCTCAAAACTTCCCACCCCTCTCTCCACTTCTCAAACCGTGACCTCTTCTTCTTACTCTCCGGATACAGCATCAACGACTTCAACTCCTCCACCACCCGCACCGGCATCACATACCACGCATTCATCGGACGCGCATACGCCACCAGCGCATCAATATCCTCCGCCGTATACGACTTCTGATTATGATCGTGCGCCCGAAAGTGCACCCACCATCGGCTCCCACCACATGCGCCGACTTCACCTGCACCCTCCAAAAAATAAAACTCTTCTTCGGATTCACAATAAAATCATAAGGCTCGCTGTCCCCCCAGGGCCGAGCCACCACAAACCCCAACCCCACCGCCTTGGCAATAAACTCCGCCTCCGCAATCTCCCCCAACTGTTTGGGAGTAAGCTTCCTCGGCCTCTCCTCGGCCATTGCCGAAATCGTGATCCCACCCATTTTGATGACCCTCACTTATCAAATTGTCATCCTGAAGCGACAGCTTTATCGTCGCTGAAGGACCCGGGCGAGCCGCGCGATGTGCCGCGCTTTTTGCGGAACAATAATCGCGCGTTTGGCTCGCTTCCATATCGCCGTCTGCCGAAGCGACCCACACCCCCAAACGCAAAACCCCCTCCGACCATCCGGTCGAAAGGGGCTATATCAGCCACTTCGGCTATAGCTAAATGATTACACCCACTCCAGCCCAAGTCAACAAAATAGCGGACTCAAACACTCAAACGCGCCGCACATACCCACAAAAGTAGACACCTCGAAAGCACCCATCCCCGCCCCACACCCGTGTCGTTCCGACGCCCGAACTCCGCATTTCTTGTCATTCCGACGCGCGAGCGAAGCGAGACAGGAGGAATCTGCTGTTCGCCAGGGGCAGATCAACTGCAGGTGCCTTGCCGCGTTCCCCGCAACAGAAATCTAGACCACACTCGGGCGGCAAGGGCTGGAATTGTGATTTCTCGTGTGGAGCAAGTTGAGGGCCGCGCCTCCCACGTTCCGAAACTGCAAAACGGGTTGCAACCTCGGTAGTGTTGACGCCAAAGGACCAGCCCCTCTTGATCGACTTGGACTCACTTATTTGCAAGTCGACGCAAAATAGTTCGGTATTGATTTATAAAGGCATCGATTACGACGACGTTGTCGTAGAAGGATGAGGAATCGACTCCGTGCTCCTCTCTCAACCTGCAAATATTGCGAACAAATTTAATGATGCTAAGCGGGACGGTTTTCCCATCGCCAGGGTAGGGAATAGTAGTTACGTGGACTCTAACCTTGCGCTCTCTTCGCCAAATTCCCTCCTTGCGAATTTCCCACCGCACGATATCGATGTAGTTGCCATGCGGGTTGTCCATCGAATAGTCGAATGACTGCAGTATCGTACGTAGCTGCCTGTACGTTATGGGTTTCTCACCTCGTGTAAGCTTGTCGGAATTGCGCTTTATCCACGCTGCTATGGCTACGACTTCCTCGTCAGAATCCCGCCTTGGAACCTCGCCCCTTACTATCTGTTCTTTTCTTAAGCCAATCGTGTGGTTTGCGACATCCAGAATCATGGAATAAAGTTGTGCCTGATTTACCTCGAAGAGCGACATCCTGTTGCGGTCGAGGTGTACTAGCATCGCTACTAGGGCCGCGCGCTTGTTGCCGTTGTGAAAAGCATGATCGCAACAAACTCCGTAGGCAAGTGTCGCAGCATTGCGTATTGGATCCGGGTACTTCAATCTTCCATCGTACCCAACTAGCTGGCGCCCAACTGCGGACTCGAGGAGAGCCAGGCTTCTAACACCCTCGGGCACTATGGGATCTCCAGTCTCAGCGAAGTCGCGAACCAGAGATTTGTGAACTTGAATCACGTCCTCGACGTTTAGAGTCTGCAAGTCCATTGCGTCTATGAGCCCCTTATTGTTTCCCACCTTTGGGTAGGTGCATAAGATAGCTTATAGGGACTACAGCATTTAGTTCGCCTGGGCCTCCCTTAATGGCGACACCAATCACCTGATTCTTGGAATTGAGGACCGGACCGCCGCTGTTGCCCTGTATGATCGTGGTGGATATATGCAGACGCCGCATATTTTCGAACCTATATTCGTGGACCACGTTCCCCTCGTTTATTGAGACGTCAGCGCCGTCGTGGTGTTGCGGAAAGCCCAGAAGCCGTATGGTGTCAAGCTGTTTTATCTCAAGGTCGTCTCCCATGCGTAAATCCTTCGACATCGGAAGGGGTGGTTCGAGAACTGCTAGATCAAGTTTTTGATCTTTCACCCTAACGGATAAACGGTATTCGGTTCTGAGCGGGTCGCGGGACTGAAACCCATATATGTTGTTGCTATCTTGGATTCCGTGTTCACAGGTAACTAAGCCAAACCCTCGAAGCATAAAAGCCGTGCCCTGCGTGTAATTGGACTTGTCGATCAAAACCCAAATTGCCTTCTTGATCTCAGCGATATCGGATTCGACAAAGCTCGTCGGCTCTCTCAAAACGAAATTCGCGTCCAAGGCGGCATATTCTCGCAGCAGACGCCAGTATAGAGGGTTGGTTGCGCCTCTTATTTATCCGATAAACTCAATCTTGCCTTTGACGACCCTCGCGAACGAGGGGTGCGCGGTACGGTGTCGTTTGTCGTACCGTGTTTGGAATTCCTTCTCCGCGAGATCGTATCCGAACGTTCTCCAGGCGTTGAGCATTGCGCGGACCTGTCGAACAAAGCGGCGCTGAACGTTCGGAAAGTTGTTGACGGTTAATCCTGTCACTTCGTGCCGCTGGTGGCGGGAGGTGAGCCGTATTTTCTTTTCATTAACTTCAAACCCGTTCGCCTGAATAGCGGCTACGAGTTCATCGCCCAAACGTAGGGTGTTATCCGTCTCGGTTGGGATTTTCGCCAGTGGCGCGGGGAACGCACGGATCTTTGTCGAAAAGGTAATGTCATCAGCATAGCGCGTGTAGACACAATTATATTTCTTGGCCAAAACTTTGAGCTCGCTGTCGAGTTTCCCGCAAATCATATTGGAAAGTATTGGAGACGTAGGAGCTCCTTGTGGCAGGACGCCGTCTCTACAGCAGAGATCAGCGGCCACCCTCGACGCATCTGATCCAAAAAAGTAAGGCTTCCCGATTAAGAGCCCTCGGACACGGCCAAAGTGGATTGACGGGAAGAAGTCCTTGAGATCGATGTTCAGGATAAAGCGGCTTCTAACGTGCCTCTCTGCGTTCAGCTTGATCGACTTTCCCTTGATGAAGCCGTACGCCGCGGAACGGCCTTTATAGACTCCCTCGAGATAAAGAAGCAGCCCCTCCTGTAGCTGTTTAATTGGTTGGGTTGGTGCGGCGATTTCCCTGATCCCGCCGGATTTCTTCGGAAGGTGAAATACCGTGTAACGCACTGCCCTTCGTAGTACGTGCTTGAGATACAATCCGGAAACTCCAAGGACGGCTGCAAGATCATCGATCGTTCTGGGGGCAGCGATGGGACGTATCGGCGGCATAGGGGTTAGGGGCCTGCCAGATTCTCGCTTTTAATTGCGAGTACCAGTCGATAACCAGCCTCGCGCAATGCAGTCATCCAGCTTACATCGTCAGTTCGGTCGCAAGATAAACAACCGGATCCAATACGGGCAGGTCCCCAATCCGTTGGAAATGGTACAGCCGAATTGGGATCTAATCAACACGGAAAAGGAAAAGGCCAATCTGATTTCTCAGACTGGCCTTTATTTATGCCGGCAACGACCGGAGTTTATCCTGAGCTTGGCGAAGGACTCCCACACACTTGGCGCGTGCAGTACCATCGGCCCTGCGGGTCTTTGTCAAAGAAGTTACCTCTACCGCCGCTCCTCCCATTCGTCCAAATCGACGCTGTGGCGCCTGGGTTTGCCCGGAGCATAAATCGTAAAGAGCGTTTTGATGCACTCGCCTTCACCACAAATCGTGAAGGAGTCGAAAAATTTGTGCCAGCCGTCCGGAGCTTCGTCAAGGTCGGGAGCTTCGGGTGCACCCTTGAGCCATTCGTCGAGTTCTATTGCCATCGGCGCAAGGAACTGTCTCTTCTCCACTCGATCTACAAGATGTTCGCGGAAGGCACGACATCGGGCATCTCTGGGCGGCGTGATCCTGACAGCCGCCATAAGTTAGCCGATAGCGTCGACAATCTGCTCGGAAAGGCGCTTCGATTCCTCGGAGCCAGGTTGGGTTTTTTCGAGGCGGGCATAAAGCTGCCGCAAAGTCTTCTTAGAAGTCCCCGTTTTGCGGCCGCGCGCGGAAGGCACCTTTTCAGTCCGGCGACTCTGAGTTTGCTTCGCGGTTGCCATCTTCAAATCCTACCAGAAGGCGGGAAGCATGGAAAGATTACCGACGCACCAAAAAGGAAAAGGCCAGTCTGATTTCTCAGACTGGCCTTTATTTATGCCGGCAACGACCTACGCTCCCACACACTTGGCGCGTGCAGTACCATCGGCCCTGCGGGGCTTAACTTCCGTGTTCGGGATGGGAACGGGTGGATCCCCCGCGGTAAGATCACCGACGTCGTGAGCAGCTTTTAGCTATTAGCTCTTGGCTTCTAGCTTTGCCTTGCTGGTGCACGATTTCGTGCTCATCCCCCAGCATCCTGGCGCTGCAAACTTGATCTCTTTCAGCCTCTGCCCCTGAACTTGGTCCCATTGGATTGGGCCAAAAGCTAAGAGCCAAAAGCTAAAAGCTGAATTCTCAAAGATCGCGAGGCTCAATACCTCACAACTGAATAGATTGGGTGTGGCTTACTTTCTTATCGTTTACTTCCAATTTCAGCCACCGTACTTCGGCTTTGCTTTGGTCTTCTTGAAGAAGCTCAAAAGCGTCGGCGCAACAGTTATCAGTCTAGCTTTCTCAGTCATCCAGGTTCGAACAACATCAACAGCATTGCTGGATTTTCAGTTCAGGTTCTAACTGAGTCACGGCTAAAGCCGTGACCTACCCAACTGAGAACTGACAACTGTCTTTCTGCACCGAGTAAATTTTATGGTCAAGCCGAACGGGCGATTAGTACTGGTAAGCTACGAGTGTTGCCACTCTTCCACCTCCAGCCTATCAACCAGGTAGTCTTCCTGGGCCCTTCTTATCCCTTAC
>Ga0307478_10000119_pt1 | contig 91547 bp, 79 predicted proteins | sample atmos_gasesECM4C_2_FD_203713 | JGI IMG/M metagenome (GOLD analysis project Ga0307478, IMG submission 203713) | Hardwood forest soil microbial communities from Morgan-Monroe State Forest, Indiana, United States - atmos_gasesECM4C_05 | ecosystem: Environmental > Terrestrial > Soil > Temperate...
CGTAACTCCGGTTGCGGGTTTGATGAACCCGAATCATTACCTTGCCGTTGCCATCCGCTATTTGCTCAAGCACCGGCCCCAGTGGCGTAACACAGTTGCGGTGGGGAAGACGCTGGTAACCAGCAGCATGATTGACCGGGTCGTCAAAGAGCTCGGCCGCAAGCTCCACGAAGTGCCGGTGGGTTTCAAATGGTTTGTGCCGGGCCTGGTCGATGGCTCGTACTGTTTCGGCGGAGAAGAAAGCGCTGGAGCAAGTTTTCTTCGTCTTGACGGCACAGTATGGACGACCGACAAGGACGGGCCGATCATGGACTTGCTGGCGGCGGAGATTACCGCGCGCACTGGCAAGAATCCCGGAGAACATTACCGCGAACTGACGGCGAAGTTCGGCATCCCGTACTACACGCGCATCGACGCGCCCGCCACGCCCGAGCAGAAAGCCAAGTTGGAAAAACTCACCCCGGACGCGGTAAAGGAATCAGACCTGGCGGGCGAGCCAATCACCGCCAAGCTGACCAAAGCCCCGGGCAACGATGCCCCAATCGGCGGCTTGAAAGTTGTGGCGGAGAGCGGTTGGTTTGCAGCGCGACCCTCCGGTACCGAGAACATTTATAAGATCTACGCCGAGAGTTTCAAGAGCCAGACCCATCTGAACGCGATCCTGAGCGAGGCGGAGGAGATGGTGAATAATGCGCTCGGTTCCTCCGCAGTCGTTCCTGACCAGGGAGGCCGGACATGAGCGGCAATGGCGCGCTCATGGTTGCGCCGCCGTTTCCGCCTGAATATCGTGCTTCTGGCTTGCTGTTACACGTCACCTCTCTGCCGTCTCCGTATGGCGTCGGCGATCTGGGATCGTGCGCGTGCTCGTGGATTGATCGGCTCCACGATGCCGGGCTAGGGTGGTGGCAGGCACTACCGCTGGGTCCGACTGGTTACGGAAACTCGCCGTATCAATCGATGTCGTCGTTTGCCGGTAATGCGCTGCTGATCAGTCCCGGCTCTTTGATCTCGGACGGGATGATGCAGGCGAGCGTTGCTCAGTCTCACTTCTCGGCCGACGCGGTCGATTACGATTCTGTTATCCCGTTCAAACAGCGGCTGCTCGAAACGGCATGGGCAAACTTCAAAGCCGGGCAGCGCAGTGCCAGAGATCTCGCGCCTGCCTACGATGAGTTCTGCGCCAGGCAGGCGCATTGGCTGGAAGACTATGCTCTGTTTCGGGCACTGAAAGAAAAGTATCACCGAGCTTATTATCTGGAGTGGCCAGCAGAGTTGGTTCAGCGGAGCACGAGTGCTCTCGCCGAGGCGCGGCGAGAGTTAGCCAGTCAAATTGATCAGGTTCGCTTCGCGCAATTCCTGCTGTTCCGCCAGGCGGATCAACTCAAGGAGCATGCCCATGCCAAGGGGGTGAGCTTGATCGGCGATCTGCCCTTCTTTGTTTCTCCGGATTCCAGTGATGTTTGGGCGAACCCTGAGCTATTCCTGCTCGATGAGCAGCATCGGCCACGCTTCGTCGCCGGAGTTCCCCCCGATTATTTCAGCGCGCAGGGTCAATTGTGGGGCAATCCCGTTTACAACTGGGATGCCGTGCGTTCGACTGGTTATCGGTGGTGCATCGATCGGTTGCGTGCTCTGCTGGCTCACGTCGATGTGGTTCGCTTGGATCACTTCCGCGGGTTCGCGGCTGCGTGGCACGTTCCAGCCGGAGCGCCAACGGCTCAGTCCGGCCAATGGGTGGCGGGTCCGGGAGCCAGCTTTTTTCAAGCAGTGCAAACAGAGCTGGGCCATCTACCATTCATCGCGGAAGATTTGGGTCTGATTACGGCCGACGTGCAGGCCCTGCGCGACCAGTTTCGCCTGCCGGGGACGCGCGTTCTGCAATTCGCCTTCGATGGCGGTGCGGACAATCCATATCTGCCGCACAACTTTGTCCACAATACAGTCGCCTATACCGGCACGCATGACAATGCCACAACTCGACAGTGGTATGAGGAATTGCCCGACTACCAGCGGCAGAACTTGTGGAGCTACCTCAAGCGTGCGCCGGGAACCAGTGCGGATGCCGCTCCGGAGTTGATGCGGCTGACATGGTCGTCACCAGCGGCGCTCGCGATTGCTCCGTTGCAGGATCTGCTCAACCTGCGAAGCGAAGCTCGAATGAACGTGCCCGGTCGCGCGGATGGAAACTGGCGTTGGCGCGTCCGAGAAGACATGCTGTCTTCTCAGGCTTTTGAGTGGCTGCGGGATTTGACGGAGAGTTCCAAGCGCTCGGTCAGTCCGGCAACATCCATCAGAGCGCAAGTGGACCGCGGACGGGTGAGCGCTCAAATCTAGAAACAGACGGAAGGTTAGCCTGGTGATTCAAGTTGCCAAGAGTATTCTCCTGGTCGTGAGCGCGCTTTTTCCGATCGTGGATCCGATCGGAGGGAGTCCGCTCTTTCTGCTGCTCACGCGAGACTACGCGGCCGAGACACGACGAGCGCTGGCTCGCCGCATTGCGGTAGACAGTTTCATACTGCTTGTCGCGTCCTTTACCCTGGGGGCACACGTGCTCTCCTTCTTTGGGATTTCGCTCGCGGCTGTGCAGGTCGGCGGTGGGCTGATCGTGATTTCAACGGGCTGGGCGATGCTGAATCAGAAAGACGCGAACGATCAAGGCTCACCTAGGCGAACGGTCACTTGCGATGATGCTCTGAGCCGTGCATTTTACCCACTGACGCTTGCTTTGACAGTTGGTCCCGGCTCCATCTCGGTTGCGATCACTTTGGGGCGAATGCGCCGCAGCACCTGGGCGCAAACGGGCTGGTAATTATCGCGGCGGCGATCGGTTCCGCTTTCGTGGCAGTACCATTTATCTCTGCTACGGCTAGGCACATCGGCTCGCGAGCAAGATGAGCCCCACGGGGACGAACGTAATTTTAAGGCTCTCCGCGTTCCTGCCGGTATGCATTGGAGGGCAGATCTTGTGGAACGGCGCGAGCCAGTTGCTCAGTTCGTTGCCGCAGTTTGGCGGAGTTGTAGCGCTGCCGCGTTGCGCGCGACGCGAGCGGTTGGAGTGCATGAAAGAGAGGGACAGTGAACAGTTCAAGCGTTGATGTGCTCGCCAACATGGATGGTCCGGCCGAAGCTGCCAACGCCGTGGCAGCCCCACTCATGAAACGACCGACTTGGGAGCAGGCTGAGGGCAACCCATTGCCGCTTGGGGTCAAGTGGATCGAAGAGGAACAGGCATTCAACTTCGCGGTTCATTCCGAACATGCGGAGAGTGTCACTCTATTACTCTATTCCGACGAGGATCTGATGAATCCCGTCCTGACATTTCGCTTCGATTTTCTGCACAACAAGTCAGGCCGGATTTGGCACTGCCGGATTCCGGTTACAAAGCTTGGTGCCGCTCATTATTATGCGTATTCCGTATCGGGAGAGACGATTCCTCAACTGCACAGTTTCGATCCGCAGAAGGTCCTGCTCGACCCATACGCGAAATGCATCTTCTTCCCACCCGCATTTGATCGCAACTTGGCCATGCGAGAAGGACCCAATGCGGGCCGCGCGCCTTTGGGAGTGCTGAATCACCACCGTTCGACGGTCGACTGGGCGGAAGATCGGCCGCCGCATCACGACTCTGACGCGGTCATCTACGAACTTCACGTCAAGGGCTTCACCAAGAACCTCAACTCCGGCGTAGATCCGTCTCGTGCCGGCACGTACGCCGGACTGGTGGAGAAGATTCCATACTTGAAGGACCTCGGGATAACGGTTGTCGAACTGATGCCGATTTTTCAGCGCGATCCGCAAGAGGGCGACTACTGGGGATATATGCCTTTGAACTTCTTCGCACCGCATGCGCAGTACGCGAGCAGTCACCGCGCCGATCAGCAGCATATTGAGTTTAAGAATATGGTGAAAGCTTTTCATGAGGCTGATATCGGCGTGGTGCTAGACGTCGTGTACAACCACACGTGCGAGGGTGATCACAGGGGACCGATCTACAGCTTCAAGGGTTTCGACAGCGCCGGCTATTACATGCTTTCCTCCGATCCGGCAAACCCCTACGCCAATTACTCCGGCACCGGTAATACCTTGAATTTCGGTCAGGCACACGTGCGCAAGATGGTGATCGACAGCTTGCGCTATTGGAAGCGAGGAATGCACATCGACGGCTTCCGCTTTGATTTGGCGTCGGTGTTCAGCCGCAACGCCGATGGGTCGCTCAACTGGGGAGAGGCGCCCATCTTCAGTGAAATTGCCGCGGATCCGGAATTAGGACCCGTGCGTTTGATCGCGGAACCTTGGGACACAGCCGCTTATCAGCTCGGGCGACGATTCCCCGGATTGACCTGGCTGCAGTGGAACGGCCGGTTTCGCGATGACGTTCGTCGGTTTGTTAAGGGCGACACAGGGATGGTTCCCGAGGTGATGCGACGCATCTATGGCAGCGATGATCTGTTTCCAGACAGCCGCGCCGACGCTTATCACGCATATCAGAGTGTGAATTATGTAACGTCCCACGACGGCTTCACGCTCTACGATCTTGTCTCTTATGACCGCAAGCACAATTGGCAAAACGGAAATGATAATCAGGACGGTACCGACGCGAACTACAGTTGGAATTGTGGACAAGAAGGGGATGAAGCTGTCTCCCCGGCAGTCCGCGCGTTACGCCGGAAGCAGGTAAAGAATTTCTGCTGTCTGCTCTTCCTGTCTAATGGGACGCCGATGTTTCGGGCTGGGGACGAGTTCCTAAATACCCAATTTGGCAACAACAATCCATATAACCAGGACAACGAAATTGGATGGCTAGATTGGAGTCAACTCCGATCCAATGAGGACATTTTCCGGTTCTTCAAGAAGATGATTGCGTTCCGGAAAAATCATTCCTCGCTGAGCCGGAGCAGGTTCTGGCGGGAGGATATTTCCTGGTACGGCGTCGGCCCCGCGGTCGATTTGTCTCACGATTCCCATAGCTTGGCATTCTGTCTGCATGGCGCTTCTCAAGGCGACGACGACATCTACGCGATGATCAATGGGTATTGGGAAGAGTTGGAGTTCAATGTGCAGGAGGGAACGGCACAGGAGTGGAAGAGAATCGTGGACACTGCTTTGCCCAGTCCAGATGATTTCTTGGACGACGGAATCCGTTTAGAACGGACGAAATACCTACTGGCTCCAAGATCGATTGTGGTCTTATGTCGACCCAAGAAAAGCGACACTCGGGAGGGTCCATGAGCACGCCATCGAGGATCATTATCCTCGGTGGCGATTAACAAAGATGCCGATCGTCTGGTCAGTTCGGCTGTCCGCAAACGCGGAAAAATGTACAGCCGGCTCTCCGAATGAATTCTACGTAAGGTACACAGCTGGCACACCGGATTTCCACGCACGTCGCGGAAAGCTGCAGATTCCGACTGATTGGCAGTCAGTCGACCGGTGGGCCCGAACGCTGATACCGCCATGTGCTTCGATTGCGCTGTCAGAATCGGGTAATCTGGAGGCAATCTTGAGCACAACTCGGCCGCACGCGGTGATCGTTGGCGGCGGTTTCGGCGGACTCTTGCGACGCACGCGTTGACCGGGGCTCCCGTCAGCGTGACGCTGATCGACAAACGGAACTACCATCTCTTCCGTCCCATGCTCTACCAGGTGGGCACGGGGCTGTCCGACGAAATTGCCGGGCCGCTCCTCTCCATCCTGAACCGCCAGAAAAATGGCGCGCTGTTGCTCGACGAAGTCAGCACCATCGACACGGAAAAGCGGCTGGTTCCTTTGAAACAGCACGTGGTGCCGTACGAATTCCTCGTGCTCGCGACCGGAATTCAATACAACTACTTTGGTCACGAGCACTGGCGGCACACGGCGCCGGGCCTTGAATCGCTGCGCGGCGCCGACCTGATTCGCGGCAAGATCCTACTGGCCTTCGAGCGCGCCGAGGAGATTGCGGCACTCGACCAAGCGGACACGGAGAAAATACGCCAACTGCTCACGTTTGTCCTTGTCGTTGGGGGGACGGTGGGCGTGGAAATGGCAAGCACTCTGGCGGAAATGTCGCGCATGGCCCTGGCGCACGATTTTCGTCACATCGATCCACGCCCGGCGGGGATCCCTCTGTACGAGGCGGCCCCGCGGGTGCTTCCCACTTTTCCAGAGGTCCTTTCGAACGCGGCACAGCGCCATCTAGAGAGCCTGGGCGTGAAGGTGTACACGAACACACGCGTCACGAAGGTGGACGCCGCTGGGATCGCCGCCAATGGCGAGCGCGTTCCGGCCGGCACGGTGTTGTGGAGCGGGGGCGTGCTGGCGTCTCCCGCAGGCCGATGGCAGGGAGCACCCATGGACAAGTCGGGAAAATTATCGTGAACTCAGACCTTTCCGTGCCGGGGCACCCTGAGATTTTTGCGATTGGCAACCTTCCACAACCGCGCGCCCCCGACTCAAGGATTCGGCTCGATTCCAATACGATCATTGACGGCTGATCGAATCCGCTGCTTGCAGCCAAGGTAACGCTCGGGCGTTGCACCGAAACGTACCCCAAGAGAAACTGGATCTGCTCTAACTAGCCTCCCGATGCTTGGCAGAGCCGAGCACAGGTCGGTCGCAGATCATACGGCGCCAATTTGGTCACGCCGATGCTTCTAGCGGATTCCTTCACCATCTCCAAGACGGGAAACGCCCTCAGCGCGCACTGATTACTCCTTGCCCCAATGCACGTCCAAAGGAGGCAGACCCTCTGAACCAAACCGCGCATAGCAGAATCTGTCGGCCATAAGCCCGCCGGGCAATGGGTCGGCCGCCCGCTCAACTGCTATGTGTACGAACCCTAGCTTTTCAGCAATCCGGCGGCTGGCCTCATTCCCATCTGAGTGCGTAAGGCCGACCCGGCACATGCCTAACGCACCAAAAGCATAGCGGAGCATCGCGTTCGTCGACTCGGTTGCAATATTCCGGCCTTGGGCGCTTCTACGAACCCAGAAGCCAGTGTCGCACTGGCGGGCTTTCCAATCGATATCGTGGAACCCGCACCACACAACGGGGTCTCCAGTGGCGGTTTCAATGCTAAGTAGTTCTATTCCGTCCCGTTGAATAAAACTGGCTATCGCACGGCGGTTGCGCATCTCTAGCTGCTCGGAGGTGAACTGATCTAAATTCTCCGCCCACCACATCCATCTGTGAAGCTCGTCCCAAGTCTCTCTGATCGCGGCTAACGCGAACTCACCGTCACCCGGTTTCCGTGGCCGGATCATCAAACGCGGCGTGTGAATGGGCATCGGAACATCAATCACAACTGGACGGTCCGCCGTCATATGGGTATTTAGGTTATCGCACCAAGACCCACCTACAGAAGATTGTTTGGATTAGTCGCATCAGATAAAGCAGAGGTAAGGAGCTACTCGTCACTTGACTCCCGAGTCGGCAAATCGGAATTCAGAAGCGATTCGGATGGCACACATTCCCCCACTATCCTCGACTCTGCTGCGAAGTGTCGGGACCGAATTCAAGGTGATGCAGGAGTCCCCCGACGCGCTTTCGCCTCCACTTGCTTAACTATTAACTTATTAATTGACAAATCGGACCTCGCGGCGGTATAAAGCTGGAACTATTAATTACTTAATTGTTCATTTCCAAGGGGACCACGTTGGCGAGAAAAAAATCAACGAACCTGACAGAAGCCGAATTACGGTTGATGAACGTACTTTGGAAGAAGGGGCCGGGGACGGTCGGCGATGTCGTGGCGTCACTCTCCGACGATCCGCCGCTCGCCTACAGCACAGTTTTAACCACGCTTCGTATTCTCGAAGGCAAGGGCTACCTGCGGCACACCAAAAAGGCGCGCGCCTTCGTTTACGAACCGGTCATCGCTCAGGAAGAGGCCAGCCGCACCGCCCTCGGCCATCTGGTCAACCGCTTCTTCGGAGGCTCCCGCGAACTCCTGGTTGTGAACCTTTTGAAAGAAGAAAGCATCGGTCGAGCGGAATTGCGCCGCATCAAGAAAATGATCACGGAAACTGAAGGAGAGCAGAAATGACTCCCACGAATATTGCCATGACAACTCTTCTGAATGGAATCTGCCTAGGAGCAATTCTGGCGGCGGCCATGATGCTGCTTCTGAAATTCTTTCCGCGATTGAACCCGACGACCCGTTTCACCATCCTCTGGATGACCTTGCTTGCCGTCGTCGCGCTGCTCGCCATTCCGCTCACTCCCCGTCCGTCATCGCCGGAGCCTCAAATCGAATCGCTCGTCGTTGTCTCCCCAAGTCCGGTCGTAATCCCCGCACCTGCGCCGGCACGAGTCTACCGGCCAGGACGCAAGACTCTTGCTTCCTACGTCGACTCGGTTGCGGCGCAAAGACCTGCGCCAACATCGGAGCAACGTCTGGAAACACCGCTTTCTCAGAATGCCTCCACAACTTCCTTGCCCGCGGCGACGCCATCCGAACACTCTCTGATTCGCATTCACTCGGCAAAGTTTCTTCGTGCGCTGGCCATTGTGTGGGTGATGTTCTCGTTCGTGCTGCTTGTCCGGTTGGCCGCGGGATATTGCGTTTTGCGAAGCCTGAAATCAAGCGCAACGTCGGCGTCGCCAGATTGGCACCTGCGCTTCAGTCGTTTGTGCGCGACCCACGGCATCGGCCGTCAGCCGCAGTTGCTCGTTTCGAGCCATGTCTGTGGGCCGATGTCGCTTGGCTTCTTCCGCCCGACGATCGTGATTCCGTGCACGCTTCTCGAGACACTTTCACCCGCCGAACTGGAGCAGATTGTCCTGCACGAACTCGCCCACCTGCATCGCCGCGACGACTGGAGCAACCTGGCTCAAAAATTGATTGAAGCCGTGCTCCCGATTCAACCTGCAGTTTATTGGCTCGGCTACCAGATGTCGCTTGCACGGGAAATGGCGTGCGACGATTGGGTCATCGCCGCAACCGGGATGCCACGGCCGTACGCCGCCGCCCTGACGAAAGTTGCCGAGCTCTCCCAATGGCAGCGCGCCGGTATTCTCGCCGCCGGAGCAGCCGGGAACCGTTCGCAGCTCTTCCGCCGCGTCCGTCAGATGCTCGATCGTACGCGGAACGCAGCTCCCAAGCTTACCGTCGTGCCGCTGGCCTCAGCCTTGGCCGTCGTCGTGGGGCTCACCTGCCTGAGCGCCCGAGCGCCGCAGCTGATTGCCTTCGCCCAGAGCGTCGCACCCGCCAGCAGCCCGGCGAAAGCAATTGCATCCAGAGCGCCACTGGCCCCGCAATCGCCACGGACTCCCATGACGATGACGGTCGCGGCTTTGGCTCCTCGCGTCCCAATGGTCCCGGCGGCTCCGCCATCCGCGATTGCTGCTCTTGCACCGTCCGCACCACTCGCACCGCAGGCGGAACTCTCGTCCGTGTCACCGCCGTCTCCGACGAGCCCGCTATCTCCCATGTCGCCGCTCGGCCCGATGGCGCCCGTAGCGTCGCAGCAGAGTGGTGACTCTCATGTCCACATCACCACGCGCAATGGGTGGACGTCCGTCAGCCTAACGATTGATGGCACGATCGAATTCACCGATGACGACACCGATGTCAATTCTCTCTCGCCCAACGGACGTTTCCGCCTGGAAGAAGGCGGCTTGCTCTCCAAACGTGTCTATGAAGTGAAGGCGGATGCGGCGGGCAATCTCACCCGCACCTACTCGGTTGGCTGGAGCACCAAGCCCATGGACGACGAGGGCCGCGCCTGGCTGGCCCGCACGCTCCCGCAGGTGATCCGCGACAGCGGCATCGGAGCCGGACCGCGCGTCGCCCGGATCTTACGTCAAGGTGGTCCGCAAGCAGTGCTGACCGAAATCGGACGCATCCACAGCGACGGATCGAAGCGAGTCTATCTGGAGCAGCTATTCTCGCAAGCCACGCTGAAACCCTCCGACCTCAAAGACGCTGCGAGGCTGATTCGAAGCATCTCTTCGGACGGCGACAAGGCGCAAGTCATTATCACCGTCGATGCGAATTACTTCGCCACCGACCTGCGCTCCTACCTTTTTGATGCTGCCGAAAGCATCAATTCCGACGGCGACAAACGCAGGGCTCTCTCCGACATCGTTAAGAAAGACGGCGGAAGCTTAGAAACGCTCGCGAGCGCCGCAAGAGCCGCGAGGCATATCTCGTCAGACGGCGATAAGGCGGAAGTGCTCATTGAGATGGCGACTCCTTATCGCCCGACAGGCGGCGTGGACATGGCTTATTTTGAGGCGGCCAATTCCATTTCCTCCGACGGAGACCATGCGCGCGTTCTCTCGAAAATGCTCGCTTCGCACGGCGACGACCGCAACACTTTGACTCGCACTCTGCTCTCTGCCCAGCGGATCTCCTCCGATGGAGATAAAGCTCGCGTTCTCAAAGAGGCCGTTGCTTCTTACAACGAAGACGCGTCTGTCGGTAAAGCGTTCTTCGAGGCCGCGAATTCGATTTCGAGCGACGGCGATCATCATCAGGTGCTCGTCTCTCTCGCACAGAAACAAGGAATCGGGGCTGACACTCTCGCCAGCATCGCCAAATCCGCGCAGAGAATTTCTTCGGCGGGCGACAAGGCTCGCGTCCTGATCGAACTTGCCGATACAAACGTCGAGTCGGCCCGCGACGCTTTCTTTGCTGCTGCTAACAGCATCAATTCCGATGGCGACCGGAGCCGGGTTCTGATGGTTGTGCTCGATAAGCCCGGGATTTCGAGTTCGCTGGCCATTGCGGCAATCCAATCAGCCACAGGCATTTCTTCCGACGGCGACAAAGCCCGCGTGCTTCTCGACGCCGCCGAACGTTATTCGAGCGATCCGGAAGTCAACGACGCTCTGCGCAAAGCCGTCGAGAGCCTGCACTCGGATGGCGACTATCGAACCGTGATGTCCCGCATCGGACGTCACGGAGCCAGTCTGTAATCGGCAAGGGAGCACACCAGTTGGTGAAGCCCCTTATTCCTGTTCGATTCGGAGTGGAAAGGATCCTCTCTCCTTTGTTATTAACGTCTGGCGTCGAACACCCGATTCGATCTCTGCGATTTTCGACGTCGAAAACAGGGACATGAACGGGGCACGTAAGGGATCGATAGAGTCCGCTTTCTTGGGGGCCCATCGCATTTTTGAGCAAGACGGACTGAACGGGAAGATCGTGCTGATTCCGTGATCCAAACGATGACGAGCCGCTAAAGCCAAAAGAATCAACCGGAGGGTGGCCTCAGCCGCTTGAAAGATGGCCGCTTTTTCACACTTAGCGCCAAGAACGGTTTGCCTTGTGACGGAGTGCACTGGACAGTCGAGGACGATGACCATTCCTTATGGTTGCATATGCAGTGTGGGCTGGTTCGCATTGCGCGTCCCGACGTAGAGGGTTGGACTGTTGCACTGGATAAGGATGACAAGCGAAGCATTCCATTCGCGGCCTTCGATGGTTTCGACGGAACACCGACCTCGCGGCGGCCCTCTGGCGCTACACGCCGGCAGTAACCAAATCGTTGGATGGAAGGATCTGGTTCAAAGGTTTCGAAGGGGTCAGTGTCATTGACCCGCATCACCTTCCGTTTAACAGGGTTCCGCCACCAGTGCACATCGAGCAAATCGCCGCCGACGGCAAGGTGTACGATGCGTTTGCAATCGGCAATGCACATCTGCAACTTCCTCCGCATGTCCGTGATCTAGCGATTGATTACACAGCGCCTAGCTTCGTCGTTCCGGAAAAGATCCGCTTCCGCTACAAGTTGGAAGGGCAAGACCCTGCTGGAGGGAGGTGGTCAACGATCGCGAGGTGCAGTACTCGAACCTGCCGCCGAAGCATTTCCGCTTTCGCGTGATTGCCTGCAACAACAGCGGCGTGTGGAACGAGGCAGGCACATTCCTGGATTTTTCCATTGCCCCGACGTACTACCAAACGAACTGGTTCCGTGCCCTTTGTGTCGCCGCTTTCCTGGCACTCCTCTGGGCAGCTTATCAAGTGCGGGTTCGGCAACTGCGGCGTCAGGAAAAGAAGCTTCGGGATGTTGTCCAAACCATGCCGACGTTTGCCTGGACCGCTCTGCCCGATGGTTGCGTGGATTTCGTGAACCGCCATTGGGAGGAATACACGGGCTTGTCCACGGAGAAGTCGCTTGGCTCAGGCTGGCGAGCTGCTGTTCACCCCGAAGACATACAGCGACACGCGGAGAAGTGGCGCGCCTCGATCGCAAGCGGTAACACCTTCGAAAGTGAAGTGCGCTACAAGCGGGCCGCAGATGGACAATATCGTTGGTTCTTGGCTCGCGCTCTGCCGCTGCACGATGTACGAGGGAAGATCCTCAAGTGGTATGGCACCTCAACCGACATCGAAGATCGCAAACGCGCCGAACAGTTGCAGGCAGACCTTGCTCACGTAAGCCGTGTGAGCACGATGGGCGAACTGACCGCCTCGCTAGCACACGAAATCAAGCAGCCAATTGGGGCCGCAGTAACCAATGCTGAAGCGTGCGCGCGATTACTTGATCGCGCTCAGCCGGATGTGTTGGAGGCGCGAGAAGCAGCTTTGGAAATGGCCAAAGATGCCAAGCGTGCAGCCCACATCATCGACCGTGTCCGCTCGCTATATCGGAAGGGTTCTCCACAAATGGACATAGTTGATGTAAGCGAGGTCATCGGTGAGATGTTCGTTATCTTGCATAACGAGGCGAATCGTCACTCGGTAAATATGCGTACCGATCTCGCTGAAGGGCTCCCTAGAGTCATGGCAGATCGTGTGCAACTACAGCAAGTGCTCATGAACCTTATGCTCAACAGCATCCAGGCGATGGCGGAGACAGGCGGAGAGCTAAGGATCAAGGCGCAACTCGATCAGGACGGCCGAGTACTGATCTCAGTCAGCGATACAGGTGTTGGATTGCCCACCGAGAAAGGAGAGCAGATTTTCGACGCATTCTTCAGCACCAAACCGGAAGGCAGCGGCATGGGGCTGGCGATCAGTCGTTCGATTATTGAGTCACACGCAGGGTGCTTGTGGGCAAATGCCAACTCTGGGAAAGGAGCGACATTTCATTTCACTTTGCCGGCCGCAGCGCAGGCGGTGCAGCCCAGTTCGCTCCCCGCCTTGCCTCGCTGTGATACAGATTGAGGCGGCAGGCGATCACTGTCGACCGCACATAAAGCTGAATTCATAGAGTGACCTGTTCCCGGCATTGTGGATCGAGTACATACTCCTCCTTAGTATCGACCCTGCTATCTGGCTACGGCTCGTAGAAGGAGCCCACCTAGTCCTCCTCCGATGAGCGGGCCTGGGATCGGCACAATGGCGTAGCACGAGTCGGAAGGGCCCTTACCCACGATGGGCAACACGGCGTGCGCCAGTCGAGGTCCGAGATCGCGGGCGGGATTGATCGCATAGCCAGCAGTTCCCCCAAGGGAAAGTCCAATACCCCAGACGAGTGCCGCGACAAGGTATGGCCCTAAGCCTGGGGCTGGACCCGGGGCAGCAGCCGCCTTGGAGAAAATCGCGCCCACGACAAAAACCAAGACGAGCGTTCCTAAGATCTCGCTGATCAGGTTCGCGCTAAATCTGCGGATCGCAGGAGCGGTGCAGAAGCAGGCAAGTTTCAGTCCTTGATCGGGCGTCTCCTCCCAATGCGGCGGGAAGTGAAGCCAGACGAGAATGGCGCCCGTGAAGGCGCCTGCCATCTGCGCAATAAGATATGGCGCGAACTTGGCAAAGTGACCGCTCGATACGGCGAAGCCCATGGTCACGGCAGGATTCAGATGTGCATCGCTGCTGCCGCAGGCGATTGCCGTGAACACGCCCACCATAACGGCGAACGCCCAACCGCTCGCGATCACCATCCAACCGGCACCTTCCGCTTTCGACCGTCTGAGCAATAGGTTTGCGACTACTCCGTTGCCCAGCAGTATGAGCATGAGCGTACCCATGAACTCACCCAAAACACTTCGTCAGCATGTAAAACTCCTTATTCCGAGGAAAGTTGCCTGAGTTAGCCGACCCAATCGAACGACTTGCTAACCGCCCGCTTCCAAAGTTTGTACATTTCATCGCGCTTTCCGTTCGTAAGCTGCGGTTTCCAGGTGCGGTCGACCGACCAGTTCGCGCGCAGATCCTTTAAGTCTTTCCCTTTTCGAGCCTGTCTGGAATCGCAACTATGTGGACTTACGAAAGCAATCAACTCCACATTCTATTGGACGCTTTAATGGAGCCGGTTTTTCTTTGGGGATGTCGTCTATCTCGTCCGATCAATAAGTTGGAAGTTGCAGCAGCTTGCTCGTCTGGCGAACTGACGTAAAGACAAATGATTAAGAGTCTCGCGTCAGGTTGTCTTTGCCTTCGTGGGAGGAGCCAGCGCGACGGCCGCCTCGGTGGTGAGCAAGAGGAAAGTGAAAGTTTCTTGCAGATACAAGCGGACCGCGGCGTCGGTGTGGCTAAGATAGCCGATGGAGACGTCCTGGCCGATGTGCAGTTCGAAGTCGCCGCCGCGAGTGGTCAACACGAAAGCACCGGCAATGGCGGGCGCCCATATGATTTGATCCTTGACCAGCCGCTTGATGTGCTCCAGTACTGGATATCCGTGATCGCTGGTCTCGGCGAGCGCGGTGTAAGCATCGGCGCCGAGCAGCACCGAGTAGGGGCCGTTGACACCGACGAGACGTAACCGGCTCAGGCCTTGGGAAATGGCTTCCGGGTACTCGCGCACGTCGGCGGGAAGCCTCATGATCGGATTGCTGGTCCCCTGATGGATGCCGCCAATGCCGGCGGCGGCATAGCCCTCGAATATGGCGCCGTCCTCGGCAAAAGCGATCTGTCGCGCGGCGTCCTTCGCCGGTTGCCAGTCCGAGTCGTTCGCTCCGCGATCGACGTCGTCGATCGCCTGGCGATCCAGCTCGAACGGAACCCGCAGCTCTACCAGCGCCTTCACTTCGCGCTGCCTTGCGACGATGCCCTTTGCCGGAGTGGCGATCGTCCGCAGGTGGCCGGTACCGACGGCCGAAAGGCCGGCGCCGCCCGGACCCTTGACGTCGACGACGCGGCGTCCGGCAAGGTACCGCTTGAGCGTGCGCGACGTTTCCTCTTCGATCTGAAGCCAAGCGGAATCCGAAATGGGAGCAAGTTCGCGATGGAGATTATTCATGTCGTATGTCTCCTTTGAGGGAACCGATGGCGAGCGAACCCTCGCGCACCGATGAGATGGATGGAGATGGGTCGGCCGACGCCGGCGCGGCGGGAGGCTCCGCAACCGCAGGCCGGTCATCAGTCACGGTCTCCAGAAAGGTCGCGGATGGCACGAAGAAGAGATTTCCGGTGACAGCGTGGCTGAAATCGAGCAGCCGATCGTAGTTGCCTGGTGGCCGGCCAATGAACATGTTCTCCAGCATCTGCTCGATCGTGCGGGGCGAACGGCTGTAACCGATGAAATAGGTGCCAAACTCACCCTGCGCAGCCCGGCCGAAGGGCATGTTGTCGCGCAGGATCTTGATCTCTTTCCCGTTCTCAATGATCGTGGTGAGCGCGTTATGCGCCGACGTTGGCTTGACGGAATCGTCCAATTCGATGTCGGACAGCTTGGTGCGGCCGATGATGCGTTCTTGCGCTTCCGTGGAGAGCGCATTCCATGCGTGAAGATCGTGGAGATATTTCTGCACGATGACGTAGCTGCCGCCGGCGAATCCGGCGTCCTCCTCGCCAATGAGCACGGCGTCCGTCGCTGCCGCGCCCCTGGGATTCTCCGTCCCGTCGACGAAACCGATGAGATCGCGGTCGTCGAAGTAACGGAAGCCATGCACCTCGTCCACCGACGATACGGCGTTTCCGATACGCGCCATAAACTGAGTGGCAAGCTCAAAGCACAGATCCAGGCGTATGGCGCGGATGTGGAACAGCAAGTCGCCCGGCGTGGAGACCGCATGGCGCGCTCCGGCGCCAATCTCCCGGAACCGATGAAGCTCTGCGGGTCGCGGCGGCCCAAAGAGTTGGTCCCACGCGTCGAACCCAAAACCCATAACGCAAGAAAGGCCCCCTTCAAGATCGCGGAATTCCACCGCGCGCACCAGCGCGGCGAGGTCTCTGCAGAACGAGCGCACCGTGGCGCGATTGTCAACGCCGGGGTTGAGTGTCGCAACCATGAAGATCGCGGCGCGGGTAAGCGGCGCTACTACGGGCTGTGCTTGGGCAGACAAGCCAGCAGCCGCTTGGGGCGCGCTCATCGGATTGGGCTCCATCGGTGTCATCACGATGGCGTGCGCGGAATTTGGCTCTTCCAAATTCCAAGCTCGCCTCGCCTGGCGAAAGTTCAGGGCGCAAGCTTACCATCGCCTTCCGACCAACGTCCAATTCCCTGCTTCGCACGACGCGCACGATAGTTCGAGATGAAGGCTTGCGCTCGAGCCCCGCAGAATATCTGCAAGGCACTGGGATACTTCTTTCATTCCGGCGAACTCGGTCTCAAAGTGGGCATGGGTGACAAATACCGAACGGTCAATCTCTGCCTGCAACCTCAACTGCTCTTTATGAAGATTGTCGCTGAATCCACCCTCCAGGCGACACTTCTGGGTCGGCAACTCAGAAGCTATCCCACCGGCTTGCGGTGAAATCGCCCTCGGTCGCGCCCTCAAGAGGCGGATTTGCACAGGCGAAATTCAAGAAATTGATGCAACCGCGACATAGCTGTAATGGTTTACGTGATAGTAGATGGACGGTGTGTTGGTCTTTCGGTCACCTTGAGTGACCTGAAACGCTTTCCGGCATGCGTCGCAAATCTTTCCTTTGGATGTTTCAGTAACCTTCTCCTCGCCCTGCAACATTCATCCACAAAGCTGTCCTCACCCTGGAGGAGGCTATCCGTCCCAGCGAGACACGAAAGTCGTGTGAGAAAGTTACTGCCTTCGCGTTGACGTTCGCAATGTCGATTTTTGGCTTTAGCGCACCAGCCCGAGCCGCAAACGACCCGGATAGAACGGTCGATGCGATCAAAACTGCGACCCCGATCAAACACATCATCATCGTCGGCGAGAATCGCAGCTTCGATCACCTTTTCACCGAATGCACCAAAAAACAAGAGCGAAAGGGTGTTGAACCTTTTGTCCGAACACATCATCAATGCCGATGGCACGCCGGGGCCGAATTTCGCCAAGGCGCATCAATTCCAGATCGTGTCTGTCCCCAACGGGTACGTACTGTCCCCTCGGTACTTGTTCCGGTCGGCGGGCCAAGCGGGTGGTTACATTTGTTAGATAACCATTCGGGTCCCTTATTCCCAGACATGCCGGGAGGCCCGTTATCCTGCTGGTTCCCACCGGGTCCTCTGTTGGGTTCCCTGCCCACCCGACGCCCGAATCTGCTGAGGGCTTAGGTTCGTTATCTCTTCCGAACCATCCAAACCACCACACGACTCCCTTGATTGCAGCAGTACGCGACATGAGACAAGCGATCATGGGTAAACAACAGTTCGGGTTTCGTAACAAAGGTGAAGTGGTTACTAGGGCCCGTTCGTTCTGCTGCAAAAGTATCGGAGCAAACCGGGCTTTCTCTTGTGAGTCGCCAATCGCGGGACTATAAACGGCCAAAGAAAGCCGGAGAATCACGAACTGAAGCGAGCAGACAAGGCATATGAGCCACCCCGCGTCACCCCGATTAGCCTACGCCCGGAGGAGGCAGTTCTCACTCATTGCAAGATAGCGGGCGGGGTCGGGGCCGGTACCTCGTTCCAGCATCGGATCGTAAGGCGGACCAGCGTACTCAAAGTTTGTCGGGAGGGCGGGCCTGCTCGCTCGGCCGTGACCAAAACAGACGCGCCATCAGGAACAGTCTTGGCTATCCCGCTTTTCGCTTCTCCGCTGCTATGCTATCGTCCGCTGATGCTCGGTTAATTCCTTAATCGTCGATTCCGCTATTTCGCGAATGGCGGCTACATGTTTTGCGGACTCGGGGTCGCTCTGCCTCCTCCCGTTGAGCAGATCACAACGGCCAACAATTGCCGCTAGCTTGCTTATCACATTGTGTGCAACCATGCACGCAGGCTCATGCGGTTCTCTTTCTGAAGCCATCCGTGTGGCATCCCTTCTCCCCCTCTTACGAAAAGAGTCTGCCAAACGTTTTCGAATATTCCGTTTGCTACTCCTAGAGTGTTACGAAATCCGAACAAACTGAGCAGCGACAGACCCCTTTACTCTACGCCGTCGACTCTATCTTGAAACCTGCGTTCGTAAGAACCTTTCAGACGATTTAGCCCAATGTACCTCCGTCACTGGGCTACGGACAGACTGCCGTGGCATAGTCTGCTCAATAGTCTGTGACCTCTAATGAACTCACCTCAGCGACAAGAACGGCGTGACGCTCGCTATCCTCTCAACCTTGCCGTCTCAGTCAAGCTGGACCGCGAGGAAATGCGCGTTGAGTGCGAGAATATCAATCTTGGCGGAATTCTTCTGTCGAGTGCTTTTCCAATCCCAGAGGGTTCCACTGTAAATTTGGCGATTGGAGTTTCGCATGTGACTTTCTTGAGCGCTCGGGGCAAGGTTGTTCGCGTTGAGGCGAAGATCGCGGGGAATTTCGCTGTGGCCATCGCGTTCCAGTGCCTCTCGGTAGCCTAAGTAGCGACTAGAACCAATCCTTGGCGGATTGCCCAACGGGATACACGGAAGGACATAACTAAAGTAATGATCCTCTCCTCGAAGTGAGATCAATTATGCGGTAGGGCCTTGTACAGTCGCCCGCAGGAGACGCAATTATGACTCCTCTTCTGAGACCAACTCCCTACTGCTGCATCTGTGGCATGCCCGTGCAGCTTTCGAGCTGCAAGTTCGACCAACGCGGGCAGCCTGTGCATGAGGATTGCTACGTGGCCAAGCTCCTACTGGACAGTAGGGAGACAAGTATCCGTCCTTTCCCCGTAGGTACAAGACTTCTGCTTAAGCAGTCCTGAGCTTGCTCGGAAAGCGGGCTAGGCTTTGGCTGTCTTCTTTGCCGCTTTGACTTTTGCCCAACGAGCGCGTTGTGCGACTGCGATTCTTTTCCGAGCCGCCGCCGATAGCGTTCGCTTCTTCGGCATCGTGATTACGTTCTGCTTATCGGGCTTCACTCTCACCTTCGCCCATCGTGCTCTTTGAGCTGCCGCGATTCTTGCCCGTCCAGCCGCTGACATTCTCCTCCGAGTTCTTGTCCGTTGTCCGAATGCCGTACCGAATGCTGCGAGCGCTGCCCCAATCCCTCGAAGTTCTTTGGTCAACCGACCCTGTTCCTTCTTCAACATCCGTACAACACCATCCATGTTCGTCATGAGCCCCCCCGGGGGGCATTGTATCAGGGCGATCCTGTTCGATTGAGAGGCAGGCTGAATGGAGCAAGGATGGAAGATAAAAGGTGGAAGATAAACCGAATGGCCTGCGCACTGGCTAGGCACGCTTGCACCGGTGTTCCAAATCCGTTGCGTGATGATCACAGCACTTGGGACGGGATTTTTCCCAATGATTGGTTCGGATCAAAGATTTTAAAGAAACTTTGCCGTGACTCAGGCGTCTAAGACTGTAACAGAGTCTCAATCTAACAGCGATACTGCTCATGTGCGTGAGCGGTTGTGTGTCCAATCACCTTAAGAAGAAACCTACCACTGAGGAGACGAATACTTATGAAGACTTGCAAGAACATTGCTATTGTGGCGGTTTTGGCCTTTGGCCTGTCGCTAAACGCTTTCGCGAAAGATAAGAATGAAACGCGGGTTACACTCTCGGATTCTGTGCAGGTGGGCACGACCGGGTTGAAGCCCGGCGACTACACCCTGCAGTGGGAGGGCAACGGCCCGGACGTGCAGGTGAAGGTCCTGAAGGGGAGGAACCTTGTGGCCACGGTTCCGGCGAGGCTGGAGCAAGGCACGAGCGGGCGGAATGCCGATGCAATCACGATCCGCTCGGTGAGCAACGTGAAGACTCTGGATCAGGTGGACTTCGCGGGCGGCAAGCGGTCGCTGGTGTTTGGGGAAGCGACCGGAAGCCAGTCGCCCAGCGGGCAAGAGTAAGCGTGGTAACGAAGTGAAGCTATGGGCAGGGGAGACAATCTCCTGCCCTTTGTCAGGGACGTTAATGCCGAGCTGATGTGGCAGGGGCTTGCAAAGTTGCCCGCTGATTGAAATCAGGTACCGGACTTCTGGGTCGGCGCTCCGGGTTTGGGTTTTCTCGGTCACTTCTCGGGATATTCCTCCCGGAGCGAACTGAACATTCGCTCCGTTCCAACACAACAGCATCGCCAATTGCTGGCCCTGAATGCGGCATGATGCGGACGAGCGCCCGAACTCGGTGTATCTTGCGGCCATCCTGAAAAACAACATGAATCTTGCTCAACAGTGCTTCGTATTCCTTGTCCGAAGGCGGCAGCGTCGGCGACTCCGTGACTTTGATGGTCGAGGGCTTGGGCTAAGAGCAGGATTTCCCTCTGTGTTAATTTCTCGTTAAATTAGTCCCGCGTAATTGACCGGGCAGCGCGCGGGCTTAGTCTGCAGTCGTTATGAGCAAAGAGGGTCTTGATCAATTGCGTCTTGACTACAAAAAAGCTGTCGATGAATGGGTTAACACCATTCGTGCCGAAGAAGCGTTAGCGACTCCCGACCATTCGATGATCGCCATGGAGAAGTGGGATGCCGCTCATTTCACACAGCACGACGCACACACAAAGGCCACAGAAGCACGCGAAGCTTACAAAGACACCCTTCGTGGGGTGAACTACGGCTTCTGAGGTGCGACATGAGTTATCTTCTTCACACTCGGCGGCGCGACGAGGCCAAGACATCGCCGAGTATTCGGTAATGCTCACCGTTTTTGGTAATGGTGGTCGGTACGATTCGCTTCGTCGGAAGCAATGAGAGCAGTGTATTTTTGTCCGCGGCCAGTTCACGGATCGTCTCTGTCGTGCTCGGCATCCTCCTACTCCCCCCTTTGGCGGTGCCCTCGGCATATACACACTTTGCGTTCAGCTATCGGATCGAGGTGATGCCGAAGGTGATCGCATCACCCGCAGTCGTGGTGGTGTCTTAAATGATGTTAAGACAGTACCGTCGTGGTTTTTTAACACAGCAGTAACATCCCTTCACTATAGTTTCGCATTCACGTCGGGTTCAAAATCCTGAACTCGTAGCTGTCACGGGGGTCCAAATGGCCACAGCCTCAACAATCCTCGACGCCAAACTCCGCCGTTCTCCGGGCAAGATCGGCATTGCCTTTTTCGGTGTCGTCCTTGTCATCGGTTTTGCTTACGCGGGTTCGCACCTGCTGCACGACCTTTCCACGGTGCACAGCACATCCGTGCTCCCCTACGTCCTGCTCGGGGTCGCCCTTCTGGTGGCCCTCGGCTTCGAGTTTGTGAACGGATTTCACGACACCGCCAACGCGGTGGCTACTGTGATTTACACCCATTCGCTGGAGCCTCACGTTGCCGTAGTCTGGTCAGGCTTCTGGAATTTTCTCGGAGTTATGGTTTCGTCCGGGTTGGTCGCGTTCACCATCATCTCGCTGCTGCCCGTGGAATTGATTCTGCAGGTGGGCAGCAAGGCGGGGTTTGCCATGGTCTTCGCTCTGCTCGTCGCCGCGATCATCTGGAATCTGGGAACTTGGTACTTCGGGCTGCCCGCCTCCAGTTCGCATACTCTGATCGGTTCGGTCATCGGCGTGGGCATCGCCAATCAGTTGATGTCCGGCAAGAGTGGCACTTCGGGAGTCGACTGGGGACAAGCCGCCAACATCGGCAAGTCGCTGCTTCTCTCGCCCCTCGTCGGATTCGGCGTGGCAGCGGTCTTATTGTTGCTGGCGAGAGCACTCATTAAAGACGAGAAACTCTACCGCGCTCCTGAAGGTACCGAGCCGCCGCCTTTCTATATTCGCTGCCTGCTGATCCTCACGTGCACCGGCGTGAGCTTCTTCCACGGCTCCAACGACGGGCAGAAGGGCATGGGACTGATTATGCTGATCCTGATCGGAACCGTACCCACCGCCTATGCCCTGAACCATGCAGTAACTTTTCAGGACTCACAGGACTTCATCGCCATCTCCCAGCAAGCTGCCGATGTACTAGACCACTACGTCGAACCTAGCGCCGTGATTGGAGACGCCCGCGACGACGTCACCGAATACATCCGCACCAAACAGTTCAACGCCAACACGATGCTGGCCATGCGTACTCTGGTTAACGACATCGGCAACGAAACCAGCATGTACAAGGAACTGAAGAACGTCCCCAATGATCGCGTTCGTAATTTCCGCAACGATCTTTACTTGGTGAGCGAAGCCCTGCGCCTCACGGCGAAAAGCGGTCGGCCGAAGTTTACTTCCGCCGACACCGCAGTGCTCGCCAACTACAAGAAGCACGTTGATCATTCCACGCGCTTCATTCCCACCTGGGTGAAGGTTGCCGTAGCAATGGCTCTCGGTTTGGGGACTATGGTCGGTTGGAAGCGGATTGTAGTGACCGTGGGTGAAAAGATCGGTAAAGAACACCTCACCTACGCGCAAGGGGCCGTAGCCGAAATTACTGCCATGGCGACGATCGGTGCGGCGGACGGATTTGGTCTACCGGTCAGCACCACGCATGTGCTCTCGTCGGGCGTGGCGGGCACTATGGCCGCTAATCATTCCGGCATTCAACTGAGTACGGTGCGCAACCTGGCATTAGCTTGGGTGCTCACCCTTCCTGTCGCGATGGTTTTGTCGGGATCCCTGTTTTGGCTGTTCAACAGGATTTTCTAAATGGGCTAACTAAGTCGTTTGTGAATTTCCGCGCAGGAGCACGGCATGAAGGCCGAATACGTCCTCAACATGGAACGCAATCCGCGTGTACATCCGAAGGTGGGTGACGATTAAGGAGTCGCTGGCACGGGCACCCATCTGTTTCCCCGACGACGATCCGCGTGAGCGCCAACGCTGGCTGTCTACTCACTTGCCAAGCAGCGCAGCGAATGCGAGAGCGGTGCGCCTTTTCGGGACGCAACTCCTCAGTGTTCGGATTGATTTGGATGGCCGGTTTGTAAGTCGAGGGGTCAAGATTGTCAGAACGGCTTCCTAAAGATCGCCAAGTACAAGAACAGCAGAAGCACCACGGAACGACCGAAGGCGCTCATTCCAAGAAGCAACCCGACCATGTGCCATCGCTGCAAATTCACACCTGAATTCCTGCAGCTTGGTCAGGCTCTCAGATCACTAATTGGCCCGAATCGCCTTAACTTCGCGGTCGAGGCTTGTCGCAGACTTGGTGTAAGAATCGTCAGTGCGCCCACTTTTTCCTTCTTCACGCCAAAATGCAGGGGGGCGGCATGATCCATCATCCAAACCTCGGGAATGATTTTCGGCGACCAACCCCTGTCTGAGTGAAACTCATAGTTCCCATCCCCCACCCAAGGCTTTGTAAACTTCCACGAGGGCTAACAGCTCGTTGAGTTGAGCCTGTGCCAGTCCCAGTTCGGCGGAGAAATAGTTGGTTTCGTTGGTGAGAACTTCGAGATAGCTCGCGACACCTCCGCTGTACCGCATGTGCGACAGTCGCGAAGCGTCTTGAGCGGAAGCAACCAGGAGTTCCTGTTGCTGGCGAAATTCCTGCGTCTTGCTGTAGGCAACCAAGGAATCGGAAACTTCCCGGAACGCCCCCTGGATCGTCTGCTGATAACGAAGCAGGAATTGCTGCCGCTGGGCTTCGGTCAAGCGTACGTTCGATCTCAACTTTCCGGCAGTGAAGATGGGTTGCACGAGTGCTCCGCCAAAGTTCCACAATCCTGCCGGTCCACCGAATAGACTCGTCAAAGCGGAACTTTGAAATCCGGCGGTCGCGGTGAGTGATATCTGAGGGAAGTACGCCGCCCGTGCGACTCCGATCTCAGCGTTGGCGGAGATCAACTGCTCTTCGGCCTGTCGGATGTCCGGCCGCCGCTCCAGCAAAGAAGAGGGTAGCCCAGCGGGTACGGTAGGAGGATGTTGCTGCTCCGTTAGTTTTCGTCCTCGGGGAACAGGTGCAGGGTTGTTGCCGAGGAGGATACTGATAAAGTTTTCCTCCTGCTCGATCTGTTGTTCGAGACTAGGGACTTCGGAAGCTGCGGTAAAAACCAACTGTTCCGCCTGGCGAACGTCGAGCATGGAGGTGGAGCCACCCTGGGCCAACAGGTTGGTCAGTCGCAAGGAGTCCCGACGCGATGCCAGGGTCCGCTGGGAGATCTCAAGCTGCAAGTCAAGCGCGCGAAGCTGGAAGTATGCGCTGGCGACATTGGCAACCAAGTCGGTGAGGATCTCCCGCCGAGCCCACTCGGTGGCCATCAAGTCGGCCCGGGCCGCTTCGGTGGCACGCCGATATTTGCCCCAGAAGTCCAGGTCCCAGGCTAGGCTCGCACCCACTTGGTTTGCACTGGTTTCAAATGGGGGCAAGAATTTTGACCGTGAGCTGCGCTCATTGATCGCTTCCGCAGTGCCTGCAATGGTCGGAAACTGATCGGCGCGTGTGACGCCTAATTGCGCCTGCGCTTGCAAAATCCGGGCGGCCGCAATTCGCACATCGTAATTCTGCTGCAGCGCGGTCTTGATAAGCTCCTTTAATTGCTGATCCTGGAAAACCTCCCACCACTTCTCGTCGGCAAGTGATCGAGCGGCGCCGCCCTGGGCCGCTTCCTCCGGCGTGACGCCACGATAGACGGTGGGAACGCTGACCGTCGGCCTCTTGTAATTTGGCCCGACGGCGCAACCGCAGGCCAATGCCAGAATTATCAATCCCAGGATTTGAAGAGCAGCCGACGTCCTCATCCTAGTCGTCTCCTGTTCTCGGATTCTGCGCAGGAAGAGGCATCGCGCTCTCAAGAGATACATTCCTGCTCTCAGCCTTGGAGAATCTCTCCACCACACAAAAGACTGCAGGAACAAAGAAAATGCCCAGCGCGCTCGCCGCCAACATCCCACCTATCACGGTCGTGCCCATGATCTGCCGGGCCACAGATCCCGCACCCGTGGCGGTCCATAGCGGGATGCAACCGAAGATGAATGCGAAGGAGGTCATCAATATCGGCCGGAGCCGAAGCCTAGCTCCCGACAGGGCGGCATCAACGAGAGACTTGCCTTGTTCGTTTTCGTCCTTTGCGAATTCCACAATCAGGATGGCATTCTTAGCGGCCAGACCGATCAGCATAACCAGCCCAATTTGAGAGTAGACGTCGGTCTCGATCTGCACCATGAAAGGTGGATAGAATGCACCGATCAGCGAGCGTCGAATCCACAAAACTGCGAAAGCTCCAAACACCGCGACTGGCGTGCTTAGCAATACACTGAAGGGCAGAGTCCAACTCTCGTATAACGCCGCGAGAATCAAGAAAACGAACAACAGTGATAATCCGAAAATCGCGGACGGCGGCACTCCCTCCTGGGCCTTCTTTTCCTGAAATGATATGCCCAGGTAGTCGTAGCCCATTTCTGACGGCATTGTCTGGGCAAATACTTGCTCGAGGGCAGCCATCGCCTGATTTGAACTGTATCCCGGCGCGGCACTGCCGTTGATTTGCGCACAGCGAAAGAGGTTATAGCGCATCGTGAATTCTGGACCGGGGCGCGGTTCAAATCTGGTGAGCGCCGACAGCGGCACCATGGTTCCACCGCGATTCTTTACGTAGAACTGGCCCACATTTTCCGCGTTGGCGCGATATTCGCCCTCGGCCTCGATGTAGACCTGCCACTGCCGGCCAAAACGATTGAAGTAGTTTATGAACAACCCCCCCATAAAAGCCTGAATGGTCTGGTACACGTCGGCGATGGCCACTCCCTGTTTGATCACTTTGTCGCGGTCCACATCGATGAATTGCTGCGGGACGCTACCGAGAAACGTAGTGCTCACGCTGGCTATCTCCGGACGCTTGCGGGCCGCTGCGAGGAACGTGTTCAGGTTTGAAGTCAGAAATTCCACATCCTTGCCGGCACGGTCCTCAAGAACAAAAGTGAATCCGCCCGAAGTGCCAACACCCGGAATAGCAGGAGGCGAAAAGTCGAAAGCAATGCCTTCCGGAAGTTGGCTGAGTTCACGATTCAAGCTCGCTTTGATGACCTGGAACTGCTCCGCCCTGGTCTCGCGTTCCTCCCAGGGCTTGAGCGTGACAAAGAAAAATGCGTTGTAACTGGTACGCGTGAAACTGAGCAGACTGAAGCCGACGACACTGGTCGTGGATTGCACTCCCGGTGTGTGGGCCAGAATACTTTCAATCCTTTGCGCCACGTGGTCTGTGCGCTCGAGAGAAGCGGCGCTGGGAAGCTGCAAATTGACGTACAGGTATCCCTGATCTTCGTCTGGAAGAAAGCTCGATGGGACTTTGTTGCTGAAGAATGCAGCTCCCGCTCCAAACAGCGCAAGTACGATGAGCGTCAACGCAGTCTTGCGAATGAGGGCTCCACAAATTCTGACATAGCCGTTGGTGGCCCGTTCGAATGTGCGATTGAATCCGTCAAAAAACCTTCGCAACAGGCCGCCTCGCTTTTCTCTTGGGCGTAGCAGCAGGGCAGCGAGAGCCGGGCTCAGACTGAGAGCGTTGAACGCGGAGAGTAGCACCGAAACGGCGATGGTTATGGCAAACTGCTGATATAACCTGCCGGTAATTCCCGGGATGAATGCGGTCGGCACAAATACTGCCGAAAGCACGAGCGCAATTCCAACGACGGGCCCGGAGATCTCTTCCATCGCTTTCAACGCCGCGTCCTTCGGGGCCATGCCTTCTTCGATGTGGCGTTCCACGGCCTCCACCACAACGATGGCATCGTCCACAACCAGGCCGATCGCCAAAACCAGACCAAAAAGAGAGAGGGTATTGACCGAAAAACCAAACAGCGGGAAAAAGATGAACGCGCCGACCAGGGAGACCGGTACCGCGAGGAGGGGGATCAGGGTGGCTCGCCATCCTTGAAGGAAGAGATAGACGACGAGAATTACCAAGGCGATGGCAATCAGCAGCGTAAGGATGATCTCCCGTATTCCTTGAACGACGGAGCGAGTAGTGTCGAGCGCAACCGTATAGTCCATATCTCCCGGAAAACGACTCTTCAGTTCTGCCATCAGTTTCTTCACACCGTTTGCAGCATCAACCGCATTGGACCCAGGAAGTTGATAGACGGCAACCACGGCGCTCGGCTTGCCGTTTAGGCGTCCAGCTATGGAGTAGTCTTGTGCTCCCAGTTCGATGCGGGCGACATCTTTCACCCGCACGACGCCGCCCTCCGGCGACTCGCGAATCACGATCTCTCCGAACTCTTCTGGCGAAACCAATCGTCCTTGAGCGCGAACGGCATAGGCGAACTGTTGTCCGGAAGGGATCGGCTCACCTCCCACTTTTCCCGCGGGGTTCACTGTGTTCTGCGTTTGGACTGCGGCCACGATTTCCGGGACGGTGATGGCCAGTTTGGCGAGCTGATCCGGCTTAACCCAGAGCCGCATCGCGTACTGGCCCGCGCCAAATACATTCACTTGGCCGATTCCCGGCGACCGGGTGATGGAATCAACGAGATTGATATATGCGTAGTTGGCAAGGAATTTTGCATCGTAGCTGCCGTGTGGCGAGTACACCGCGATCAGCATGAGCGGGGCGGTGACGGACTTTCTTACCGTGATTCCGTAGTTGGTAACGTCGGTGGGCAGCTGGGATGCGGCTTGCGTCTCTCTGGACTGGGCGAGAATCAGATCGTTATTGGGATCGGTCTTGACGTCGAAATCCACCACCAGAGTGGTCTGCGAGTTCCCGGTCGCATTTATCGAGTACATGTAGTTCATGTTGTCCACTCCGCTCATTTGTTGTTCGATGGGAGTGGCCACTGATTGCTCGAGAGTTTGAGCATCCGCCCCGACGTAGGTGGCAAGCACCTGAATTTCCGGAGGCGCGATGTTGGGAAACTGGGCGATGGGCAGACCGGCGATCGTCACGGCACCGACGATCACCGTGACAATCGCAATCACCATCGCAACGATAGGACGATTGATGAAGAACTTGGACATGGCTCAATTGCCCGCCACCGTAGGGGCCGCGATCTTGACGGTCATGCCATCCCTGACCTTTTGCACACCTTCCACGACAACTCGCTCGCCTGGCTTCACGCCCTCGTCAATAATCCACATAGGTCCGCTGCGCTCTCCCACTTTGACCGTGCGCACGCTGACTTTATCGTCGCTTCCGACCACCGCGACCTGATACATGCCCTGAAGCTCCGTGATTGCCTTCTGCGGTACCAATAGCGCCGCTGGCTTGATGTAGCTGACAAAGCGCACACGGCCATACTGACCAGGCCGGAGAACGTTATCGGGATTAGGAAACAATCCGGCCAGACGAATGGCTCCCGTCTGCACATCAACTTGACGGTCGGCAGCAAAGAATTTTCCTTTTCTGGGATATGTCGATCCGTCAGCTAAAACAAGCTCCAATACGAGCTGTCTTTCAGTTTTCTCCCGTGCTGCCACCGTCGGATTGCGCTGAACGAACGCGAGGTATTGCTGCTCGCTCACCACAAAATAGGCTTTGATCGGATCGAGCTGGGAGACGGTCGTGAGAACAGCCTGCGGGCCAACCAGATTCCCAACTTGCCCGGTCGCGATACCGGCAACGCCATCGATAAGCGAGCGGACGTTCGTAAACTCCAGATTGAGTTGCGCCTGTTCGATACTCGCCTGGTCAGCCTGAACCGCCGCTTTGGCGGCTAAGTTTGCCTGTATGTCATTATCGAGCTGGCTCTGCGCGATTGCTTTCTCTTTTGCCAGAGGAGTATCGCGTTGCACGTCCAACTGCGTCTTTCCCTGCTGGGCCTCCGCTTGCGCAATCTGTGCCTTTGCCTGATCAAGCACCGCTTGAAAAGGTCGGGGATCGATTTTGAACAGCACATCATTCCTGCGAACCACCGCCCCTTCCCGGTAATTCTGTTGAATGAGGTATCCCGAGACCTGCGGCTGGATTTGTGCGTTTACATATCCATCAAGCGTTGCAATCCATTCGTGGTAGATCGGGACGTCTCGTTGGACGACCTCGACGATCTGGACGTTCGCAGGAGGAGCGGCTGCTGCCGAGACGTTTTTGTTTCCACATCCCCCCGACGATAGGAGCGTGAAGACCACGCAACCAAGAATACAAAGCGTTCTGGCGAGACTCCGATAGTCGACAGAACCGTTGCTGCCGTTGCGGCAGCCGACGTGTGTGGAGAACCTCAGTGCAGGCTTTGAGATTTGCCCTTGATCCCACATACCCCCTCCCGTTGCTGGCGGTCATTCTACTCCCAAACAACTGGCTTCCTCTCATGGGAGACACCCTGCAGCTAATTCTCCTTTCGCACTCGCATTTACAGTGTCAGGTCACGGGGCGATGAAACCCGACACTGCGCCCGAGAGCGCCCGAGAGCCCAAGAGCTTGACAACATTGTCTCAGACGTCCACTCCGGTGCTGGCAAAACACTCCAAGTCGTTTTCGCTCATCGATTGCATTTCAGTCGGGGTCGATCGGATGCAGCGCAACTGAACCGATGCGAAGGCAGGTGGAGACCTGGCAGAAAAGTGAATTGACGGATGTCACGGCGAAGGTGGGCTTGCCGAAGATCCTTCAGGACCTCAACCGGGTCCCGAAACGCGAAGAGCAGGTCCGCCGTGATTTTAGGGAAACCATGAGAATGACAAGCATCCGGTAAGATCCGATGCTAACAATTATCGGGACGGCAACGACACAAGCGCATATTTCCAACACGAATCATTGTGACCGTGATCTGCGACTAAAGACAGTCCATCCGGAACTAGAATAGAGTCTCTGCCATGGTCAAGCGTGCACCAGCCCGGAGGCGTCCAGGTAAAGCCAAGCCCGGGACGAAGGGCCTCGGCCCAGCGGAATACCGACTCGAGCAGCCGACAGGAGCTGCGGCCGGGGCTGTGGAAGCAATCGCGAAAGCCGGCGGCTGCGTTGTTGGATCGTACAAGGAGCTGCTCGGCGGGCACCCTGTCTTGCTTTCGATTTTGCCGATCGATGCCGTCGAGCCCACTCCTTTCCAACGAGATCTCTCCGATGCTCATCACAAACGGCTGGCGGATGTCATCAACAAAACCGGGCGTTTTCTGGACCCGATCATCGCCGTGGTCGCACCAAAGGGAGGGTTCTGGACTCCGAATGGCCGGCACCGCCTCGAAGCCATGCGCCGCCTGGGGGCGAAATCAATCACTGCGCTTGTCGTAGCTGACCGCGAGGTAGCCTGGCAAATCCTCGCACTGAATACCGAGAAGGCTCACAACCTCAAGGAACGCTCGCTGGAGGTCATCCGCATCTACCGTGGTCTGGTGGACGAAGATGCCACGCGCCCCGAGTCGCAGTTCGCGTTCTACCTCGACAAACCTGCCCTAGTCATTCTCGGTGTGTGCTATGAACGCTTCCCGCGCTTCGGCGGTGGCGCTTACCATCCGATTCTCCGGCGACTCGAAACCTTTACCGATGAACCGCTGCGCGCCGCCGTCAAGGATCACGAGAAACGGGCTACGATGGTGCTCAATCTCGAGGAGGAGGAGAAAGTTGCGGCAGCGGTAAAGAAGCTGAAAGAACGTGGTCTCGTCAGCCCGTACTTGCGGTCGTTCGTGGTGGCGCGCATCAACCCGCTGCGTTGGATCAAGGGCGAACCACTTCCACTCGAAGAGGTGCTTAAGACGATGCGAGAGCGCGCGGCAAACTTCAATGTCGAGAAGATCAAGCCACAGGGATCTGGCAGGAACTGGAGGACCACCAGACGAAGAGGGCTAGGCCCAAGATGCTACGACCTCGGATCGCTGGTTCTCGTTTCTGTCGAACCCCGCACGCCAGCCCTCGGCTGAGGGCCAACCCAATGCCGCTGGTTCCTCCGATTACAACAGCAGTCTTGTCCTTCAGATCAAGAAGAGGATGTCCTTTTGAAGAAGTTTTGTTTCAGGCTCGGTGTTAATTGGCCCGCGACCGCGGAGAATTGGAAAGCCATTGTTGAAGACCCAAGCCAATGTCTGGAGAAGTGTCACCACGAATCCTGTATGTAATCCTGGTTCCAATTCAGGCGGGCCCAAATCTCAAACTCGTGCAATCCGAAGACGCAGATTCCCGAGATTCGTCTTCTCCAGTCGCAGCAAGCCCTTACTGTTGGTGCGCAAGCGGAGCATGTCGGCTAGAACGCCCGGCAATACAGCAGCGGGCGACGACGAAACATTTGGGCCGGTGAGACGAAGCTCGTAGACCGTATCCGGCAGCAGGCCGGACACGATAAGCGAATCGCACGCCAGATCCGGCAACGACACTTCCCCTCCCTGAGAACCAGTATCGGAAGTACGGAACAACACGAAGGGGCCGGCCTCGGAGGCGGCGCCCAGAAAATTAACTCCGTCGATCAGCTCGTTGCGCGTCTTGCCAGTGGCGCCGGTATCGCCGATCTCGAAAACGTGAAGAAAGAAATCCTCCGCGGCGGGGATCGACGGCGACACTTCGATGCGCCATGCCCCCGGCACTACGTTTTTCCGGTTCGAAGGGGGAATTTTGGAGAAGTCGTCCCCCCAAAAAGTCTTCCACATGTGCTGGAGCTTCGGGTCTTGCGGCAACGGTCCGCCCTCCTGCGGGTCCAGCGGCCAATTTTCGCCGGTTCCCCAACCGCCGCCGTGGTCATCGCCTGGAGTGTAGAAATCTTGACCTGGACCACCGCGGCGTGTGATGACCCGCTCACGAGGCAGTAGAGAATGCACCAGCAACTCTCCCGAGCCCTCCCGGAAGCGGAAAGTCGAAGCCTTCTTGAATTCTTTCGCTCCCGGTGCTCCCTGCCCGGCGTCTTGGTCTACGCTCGGCTCGTTGACCCCATGCAGCAGCCACGCCTTTTTGAAAGATGGGTGCGTGCTGACGACCCGATCGAATACGAAGAGCAGGTCCTGCACAGGTACGTAGAGAACTTCGCGGGTGAATTTCTCCAGCTTTTCGCGCGAATATGCGTTGCTGGCATCACCCAACGCGTAGTGGTATTGGCCGGGCACATGATCCACGACGCGCATCGAGCCAAGATTCCACAGATCGCGAGTATTCTGGAAATCTTCAGCGCTGCGGATCGTGTTCCAGAAGCGGGAAGAATCCATGCGCTGCCCGCCGTCGTTGGCCGCGGGCAGAAGATTCTGTGACCAAAAAAACTTTTCCGACGGATCGTAAACCAGTATGGAATTGTGAGCGACTGTGCGCCGGTAATAGTTGAGATAGTGAGGGCTCTCGCTGTCGGTGTAGTCAGCCCCACTGTCAATTGCCAAATAGCCGCTGTGATAGATCGTGATCTGGTTTTGGTCGAGATGCTGATGTTTGGCCAGGTAAGGCCCGCAGTCGAATTCAATCCAGGTCGAGTCCGGCTTCCATCCACCGCGCATGACCAGATGTCCTACGCCTGAGAAATAATGCTGCCGCGCCAACTCATTCTCGCGGGCGAGCGATGGATCGCGCGGCGCGACTTCAGGGTCATCCCAAAGGAATTCAAGAACCGGAAGGGTCCATTGTTTTGGGAAGAAGCCACTCTTGCGCAGGAGCCAAGCGCTGTACGGATCCTTAAAGCGATTGACGGCGTAACCGAGAACGGAAGTGTCGCGCAAGTCCAGAATTGGATATTCGTTATCACCTTCGCGCGAGGGCGTGCCATCCGGGAGCAGTTTGTACAAGTAGGTGTTTCCCATACTGCGAAACACGGAGTACTGGCGCGCGGGATCTACACCTGTCGTCGTGCGCTGTAATTCAGCCAGCAAGGTCAGGCTGGCCCATGTGATCCGCATGTAGTCCATGGACTCGTGATAGCTGCCCTCGGGAGATACCACATTTGTGGTTTCGAGAACATTGGCCAGGCACTTTGCCGCCTGTGCACGCCAGGCAATGCAACGATCGTTGCAGCCTGCGAAGCCATCGAGTGCGGCGGAGACGAACGCAGGTAATGAGAGATAGCGCACGGCATAATTGTGGTACGAGTAGTTGCCGGGATCGGCGAAGTCAGGGCTCGCAAGCATCGCCGAGGCCCCCTCCATCAACTCATCCGCAATCCGATTCTGTAAGGCAGGCTCGAAGCCGGGATATCCAGAAAGCCAATCGAATGCCAGCGACCAGCGGGCGTAGTCAACCCAAGACCGCGAAGGCTTCACCCCCTTGGTGATGTGGCCGGTGCGCATCACGGCCAAGGCCTTCTCCGCAAAACTCTCTTGCCGGGTGAGTTGCCACGAAAGAGCCCATCCCTCCATATCTTCGGACGGGCGCATTCCACTCGCGCACCTAGTTCTTAGCAGAGCTAACCCCGTAAAGGCATCGGTATTGGCGATCAGCAGCCGAGGGCGCTGGGCCTGGACTTGAGTGTTGCCCTTCGTCACCGCCAGAAGAATTGAGGCCGCCACGCCTGCCATGAAGTCGCGCCGCTTCATTCTTGAATCGCTCCTTGAGAACCTAGAGTGGTGCCCTTGTGCAGTTCAGGCGCAGGGTGATGCCCTTTTTACACGGTGACGCAAGTAAACACAAGCAGTCGCAAGCAAGAGTTGATCCATGGATATTCAGCCGCAGGCAGCAAAGCCACGCGGCGGCACTCCGACCCGCTCCAGTGGCTGGGTTTAGGCCAGAAAATCCGGCATTCTTTGTCGCTTTCTTTTATTTTCCATGAATGGAGTGTATAAAATACGGGAATGCAATCCCAGAGGAAAGTACTGCTTCTGCGAGGGATCCTACTTTAATGACGACTGGAAGAGACTCCCGTCTCCTGGCAGAGCAACGCCGCCGTAAGATCCTCGATCTGATCGAACAAAAAGGGCAGATCACCGTACGGGAGCTGGTCGAGCGGTTTGCCGTCTCGTCGGTCACGGCGCGGGGGGACTTGGATGCCCTGTGCTCACAGGGCATGGCGGTTAGATCTCACGGCGGCGCAGTTCGTAGTTTGGAAGTGAGTCCAGACTCGACCTCCGACTCGAAGGAAACGCTGCGTTACGGCGAGGTGGCCCGGCTCGCGAAGGTCAGCTTGACGACGGTTTCGCGCATCGCCAGCGGAAGTTCCCATGTCGCGCCCTCCGTTCAGGCAACCGTCCTGTCCGCTGCTCGAAAACTGGGTGTAACTCTGGCGGCAGGGAAAAGAAATCGCACGATCACGTTCATACTCGGCAACCGCGACACAGTTAACGAGTTCCAGTCGAAAGTGCTGCTGGGGGCGGAGGTGTACTGCGCCCAGCATGACTGGGATTTGCACTTCATCAGTTTTCGGTGTGACCTTAACGCCCCCTTCGGAAGCCTGCGTCTTCCCGAGGCGCTGATGCGATCCAATCGACCGAGTGGCGTCATTCTCACAGGCACACACTCTGTCAGTATTCTCGCGGCGCTTTCGGAGAAGAAGATTCCGTTCTCTCTCGTCGGAAACAACATTGTTGGCGACTGGCGACCGGAACTGTACGACTGCGTTTTCACGGACGACGTGAGGGGTTCCACGGAGATCACCCGCTATCTTATCGCCCAAGGACACCGAAACATCTGGTATATCGGCAATCAGCGTCTTCCCTGGTTCGCGCGCTGTGCCGCGGGCTACCGCCAGGCTATGAAGGAGGCCGACCTTGAACCCCGTTTCAGCGAGATCAGGTCCGAGGATCGCGAACTCGGATACCTGGCAGTGAAAGCCCTACTGGCCAGCGGAGAAAGGCCCACCGCGCTTTTTGCGGGCACGGATCAGGCCGCTTCTGGCGTGTACCAGGCGTTGCAGGAGTCTGGAATCCGAATTCCCGATGACATCAGTGTTTCTGGCTTCAATGACACCATCGGCGAAGTGCTGCATCCCGGGCTAACAACGGTGCGCGAATTTCCGAAAGAGCTCGGCGGCCATCTAGCCGAATTTGCGCTGCGGCGGATTCATGAACCAGACCTGCCACCCCAGCAACTCGTGATGCCGACCGAACTGATTCGTCGGGAAAGCGTGCGCCACGTTTCATCTGGCCATACGTTGCTGTCTTCTGTTCACCTTCACGAAAACGTCCTGTGAGACCCGGCACCAGAACGTTTCTTCGAAGCCTACCAAGGCGACAAAGCAGAACATTTCTTTACTTCATGGTGGTCGTCTGGACAGCCGTAAGCTCATTAGGTGGATCCACTCCGCCGCCGGAGGCGTTCTCGGTATTGCCATTGGCTCCGAGTGGCCCGCAGATCACGCCCTATCTTCAGTATCAAACTGAATTGGCTTGGCGCGAAGACGGAGAGAGGATGAGGGCCTGGGACCGGATTGGCAGCGAGCAGGATCTACTGCGCGTGCAGAAGGAAATACATCAAAAGCTTCTGACCATGCTCGGAGGACTGCCCACGCCAAGAACTCCGCTACACCCCCACGTCACCGGACGCATTGCGATGGACGGCTTTCACATTGAAAAGCTGATCTTCGAAAGCCTCCCGGGCGTATACGTGACGGCCCTTCTTTACGTGCCTGACGACCCCAACGGCGGTGAGCATTCGAAGCACCCTGCCGTCCTAGTCCCGGCCGGCCACGCGGAGAACGGGAAGGCACACTATCAGGCGCTTTGCCAGCGACTGGTGCAGCGCGGCTATGTGGTCATCAGCTGGGATCCCGTGGGTCAGGGGGAGCGCAGCCAGTTCTGGGATGCGAAGGCAGGCAAGAGCCGCTACAACCGGATCTGCGCGGAACACGCAGTGGTCGGCAATCTGGCCTATCTCGCTGCCACAAGCCTGGCACGTTGGGAAATCTGGGATGGCCTACGCGCCTTCGATTACCTGCTTACGCGTCCAGAAGTCGACCCCGAACGCATCAATATTTCAGGCACCAGCGGAGGCGGCTTTCAAGCGATGCACATCGCGGCGCTCGAACCGCGGATCAGGGCAGCCGCCGTCTCCTGCTACATCACCTCATTGCCCATGCGAATTCACAATCGGATTTTTAAGGACCCGGACAGCGATCCTGAGCAGGACTTGTACGGCATGATATCGAACGGCGTCGACCATGCCGGACTCTTGCTGCTGGTGTACCCGCGCCCGGTCTTCGTTGCCGCAGCGACGCTCGATTTCTTTCCCATTGAAGGCACGCACAAGACTTTCCAGGAAGTGTCAAGGTTATATAGTCGTTTTGGTCATGCGGATCGCATCGCGATGGCGGAGGGTTATCACGGTCATCAGTACTCCGATGAAAATCAGAAGGCAGCGTTTGAATTTCTGGATCATTTCAATCAGTTGCCGGAGAGACGCGCGCTCGCTTCGGCCAAAGATTTGGATGAGAAAACCCTGCTGTGCACGCGCACTGGCCAGGTGATGCTGGACTTCGAAGATGCAAGGTCGCTAATGGATCTGATCCGGGACTACTACACAGAGCACCAAACAAGAGCGGTTGAATCTATCCGGCAACTTTATCTGGGCAGCAAATATCCTGGCATCGCAACCTGGAACATCAGCCAATATAGCGCCATAGCTCCGGCCGAGAGCGAGATTGCGTGGGAGAGTGCAGGAGCTTCGATATTCGAAGACACCTCCATCGATCGCTACGTTCTGCGTCACAGCCGTAGCCTTGTTATGCCCCTGTTGCACATCCACAGGACAGCGAACCAGGGTCGCCGCTGGTTGCTGTGGTTCAGCAAGAACGGCAAGGCGAGCGTAGACGACTGGCCCGAGATCAGGAAGTACCTGGATGCCGGCTTCGATATCGTCACTTTCGATTTTCGCGGGCTTGGCGAGACGCGAATGCCCTACAAGGCGGTTTCCGAAGACGATCCCTCTTTTGCTCAGCTGGATTTCGACCGCGCCTACGTCAATCCGCTCTCCAGCGTGCTAGCGGATTACGTTTACAATTCGCTCTTAACGGGCAGACCCTATTTCTTGCAGATGATCGAAGACGCTGAGATCGCGCTCCGTTTCTCGCGTTTAAAACTGCATGCCGGACACTTTTCCGTGGCCAGTGATGAGGAAGGATTCATGCTGGCCAATGCAATTGCAGGAACCCTTCCCGCGGTCAAACAAATTCCGTACCCCGGCGCGCCGATCATGAAGTGGTCAGATCTTGTAGTCCAGAGGCGCGAACAGTGGCCCATTCAGTATCTGCTGCCGGGCGCGGCATACATTCACTAGCGGCCTACGACTTCATCTTCGTCTATATCGGGCGCACTAACCCCAGTTTCGTTGCCCGCGTGTTGCGAACGAGAAACAGCACGAGAATCATTCCGATGAACGGCACAAGTCCCGCCACGATAATGATCGTGTCGAAGGAGTGTGTGGCCAACGATTGGTTCGCATCGGAGAAGTAACCCACTAATTTGAATGCAATGATGGTCCCGATGCCCGCGCTCATGCCGCTAAGTCCACTGACCGAGGCCACGGAGTCGCTCCGGTAGAGGTCGGAAGGCAACACGTTGGCAATCGTCGAGAACGCGGCATAGCAAAATGTCGCCAGAGCAAAAAGAACAGTGATCAGCACAAGATTGACGGTAAGAACCGTCGGTATCAGCAAAGTCACTCCAAACCCACCGAAAACCACCAGAGCCTTACGGGCTGCGCCCAGTGTCCAGCTGCGTCGAATTAGATATCCGGAGGTCGCACCCCCGAAGAAATTGCCGAGATCGGCGGCGATGAAGGGGATCCAGATTGCAATCAATCCGCTCTTGAGCGGAATCCCTTTCGCCACCAGATAGATCGGAAACCAATCTGCAATGAAGAACCAAACGGGGTCGGTGAACGATCTCGCAACAATCACTCCCCAGGTCTGCGGAAGCTTCAAAAGATCGACCCATCTGGAACGAGGCTTTTCGAGCGGGGCATCGGTAAAGGCCGCATCCGCGAGAATCATTTGCCGCTCTTGGTCGCTCACGCGTGCATGATCCTTGGGCAGGTGGTACGCGCGACGCCAGATCAGCAGCCAAACGAAACCCAGCATTCCGGGAATTGCAAACGCCGGACGCCAGCCCCAATGGTTGTAGATAGCGAACACGATAAAGGGTGCAACCGCTCCTCCAATCGATGAACCGCTGTCGAAAAGCGCTGTGGCGAGAGCTCGCTCACGCTTCGGGAACCACTCCGAAACAGCCTTTGTCGCGCCCGGCCAATTGGCAGATTCGCCAGCCCCCAGAAGAAATCTGAACGTCGCGAAACTGTAGAACCCGCCGGCCAATGAAGTGGCCATCGACACGATCGAGTACCAGAGAACGGAAAGGGTCAGTCCTCGCCGGGTGCCGGCGCGATCCATCAGCCTTCCGCATACGCTCTGGCCAATCGAGTACGCAATGCGAAAGCCGATGAGCAGATTCGCATAGTCCGAATTCGTCCAATGGTAGAGCCCTTTGAGGTATGGCGAGAGCAGGGACAGGGTCTGACGGTCGATGTAGTTGATAACCGTCGACGCAAACAAAATGACACCAATCCACCAGCGCAAGTTGCGGATGGGCCGCACATTCGGCTCGGTGGCTTGCGCAGATGCAGGCATATTTGCCAAATTATGGCGCGGTGTAAACTCCTGGACTTAAGAGCGCAGCCGAATCCGTATCGAGGTAAATAGTGGTATTTGGGTGGGTCCGCAGAATCGATGCCGGCATCATGGGACTAACGTCCCCTTCAAGGCACGCCTTCACCGCACGAGCTTTCCGCGTGTCCGGTACTACCACGATGATCTCGTTGGAGCGCAAGATTTGCCGCACGGACATTGAAATCGCTTTCTTAGGCACGTCCGTCAGCTTCAAGAACCAACCTTCATTCACCTGCTGTTGGCGGCATGCTTCGTCGAGGTCAACGATGAGGTACGGGTCGGCCTCTTGAAAATCCGCCGGCGGATCGTTAAACGCCAGGTGCCCATTCTCTCCGATTCCGGCAAAGAGAATATCCACCGGTTTCGACTGGAGTTCGGACCCAATTTCTACAACCGCCCCGTGTGGATCGCCATCACCGTCCAGCAGGTGATACCTTGTGATTCCGGCTTTGTGAATCAATCTCTCGAAGAGATATTTGCGAAAACTGGCTGGATGGGTGGAAGGCAGGCCGACGTATTCGTCCAGGTGAAAAAGCTCGACCCGGCTCCAGTCGATCTGGGGCGCCCTAGTCAGCGCATCCAGGAATTCAAACTGAGATGCCCCGGTTGCGGCTACAAGGCGGGCGCTTCCCTGATTGCTCAGCGTCCGCCGAAGAGAGCGTGCGGCATGGTCGGCTGCTACCTGTCCTAAAGAGTACTTGTCTGCAAGAATTTCTATTCTAGATGGCAACACCTTATTCATTTAACCTCGTCATTCCTAGTTCATGCTTAACTGCAACTCGAATGTTGCGTCGCGTCCATTGATTGCTTCTCACCGATCGCTTGAAACTACGGCACAGCTTCGGCGCGTGCGGTGCGCGTGAAGTGGTACGACAGCATCCGGTCAGCGAGCAACAGCGCCTTCTGAAACCCCTGGTCCGCTTCTTGCTGACTGCCTAGTGCGCCCGCGAGCGCACCAGCAGTGTAGTCCCACCAGCTGGTACAGCTGCTGATGTCGCTACGACTCTTTGCTTGTGCGAGAGCGGCTTGCAGGCGCTCCTGCCATTGCTTCCCGTCAAAACCGGGTAATTTCTGCCCTGCCCGCCAGGCCCACACGATCTGATCGGGAGCGGAAGCTGCAGAAGCCAGTCGGAATTTCTTTGCCGCCTCCTCGGGCTTTGCGCAGCTAGCGTAAGCAGCGCCCAACTGATAGTTCGTGCGCCCGGATTGCGGAGTGGGTTCCAGCCCGTCATGCGTAAATGGAAGATCGGGTTGTGGCGCACCCAAGTGCTCTGCTACAGCGAGAGCGTCGGTGCAGTGACCGTCCCTTGCCGACGCAAGCATCTTTTGCAGTTCGACTTCGACCCAAACCTGGCGGACGTTGGTCCCGCCTTCTTCGCGTGGAAAGAATCGGTTATGGAACAGACTCTCGGCGCGTTGAAAATCGCCGGCCTCGGCCAGATTGAGAATCAGTTCGAAAATCAGGCTGGAAGGCGCATCCGCGAGATTCGGATATTTCTCGAGAACTTGCACTCGTTCGCTGGCGGGTTTCGACAATAGGCTGAGCGCCTGGTCCGCACCCAGGTAAACCGTGACATTAGCGGCGTCGCTCTGCAGTCCGTCCCGAAAAGTGGAGAGGGCTAGCTCAGCGTCATGCTTCTCGTGGAGCAGAGCCCGACGGAGGCTCGCATCGAGGACGGGGATTTGCGGGTTCGACTTGCGGGACAGCAACCACTCTTCCAGCGCTGAGTCCGTCAATCCGCGGGAGAAATGTAACGTTCCCAATAGATATTGCGCCGTAGCATCCTGAGGGTTTGTGCGCACGACCGTACTCAGGACGGTGAGTTCTTCGGCCGAGTTGGGAAAAACGTAGGAGCTCGAGAGTCTGGACGCGATCTTGTAGTCGGATACTCCCGATTGTCCGAGACGCTCGCGGCAATAGCCGCGGAAGTACGCGATCATCGGGTGTTTGACGGGCGACAGCGCGCCCAGTTCAGTCTGATCAAGCTGCGGCGAAGGATAATCCCGCGAGAGCACAGTCAGCGCCCGCTGGTACAGTCCGAGACGCATGTATTGATCGGCAAGACTTAGCACGCGAATTGTGTCATTTGCGAGCTGTTTGAGATTGGGTTCCCCGAGTTCCTCGCTGGGAAGATAGCTCAGAGGAAAAAGGACGACTCCCTGACGCGCCAGCGTCTTCCCTTCTTCCACCTTGCCGGACGCGACTTTTACCGCAACCAACTCTTCGATTGCACGCACGTCGTCCGGTGCGGCTCGAACCGCTTCGCTGAGGTGACGCCCGGCTTCATCCAGATCGCCGTCCCGCGCCAGCATCTCTGCGAGACGCAGGGCAGCGGCGGCGCGAAACGAGACAAATCGTTGGGTGTTCTGATATGACGTCCGCGCCTTCCGCATTTTGCCAAGCCCATCGTATGCAATCCCAAGGTAATACGAGATTTCCGGATCAGAAGTATCGCGCGCGTGCACCTGCTCAAGCAAGCTTCTCGCGTCGTCAAATCGCAGCAGGCTCGCGGTCAGGCGCCCAGCCGATTTCAAGGCACCGAAGCTGTCGGGAAATCTGCGAAGCGTTTCCTCGTACGTATGGAGCGCTTGAAGATTTTTCCCGTTCAGTTCCAGGTCATTCTCGAGCCGAATCCAGTCATCGCAGGTTCTGGGTTCCGAGTCGGGTATGAGGTAGGGAGGCTGAGGACCTATCTGAATTTCAGACTCCGGAGTCCAGTCATATTCGCCTTCCGTATGGCGGATCCGTACCACTCCCGGTGCGTGCCGAATCTCGACAGTGTACTTAGTCTGCGAGTCGGGGACGGGCAGGTTGTGGTTCCAAGTAGGCTCGGGGACGAGATCAACTTTCTCGCTGAATAAGAGCCTACTACCGTTCAAGATGGAAACCGTAGCCTTAAAGAGGGCACGATTGGCGTTGAATCCGACCACCAACGCGTTGTCATGGCGCGCAAGGCTGAGCACTCCCGAAAGATTGGCACGCGAGATGCCGCCAATCTCCCGAACCGGCATCCAATACTCTGAAAAGTGAACAGACTGCCGCGGTGCCAGGAAAGCATACGTCTCCTGATTGCGAAACAAGCCGGCCTGGATTTCAACGTATCCATTGTCGTCGAAGAGGGCCTTGCGCCAGTCCATGCCCTCTTCGTTCACGCCCCACGACCAGATTTTCTTGGCGGGCAGATCTTCGTACTGGGCAAAGTGCACTGTTCCGGTTCTGGTCGCGGGGTGCCAAACACCCATAAAGCCCTCGCGGCTTCCGTGCGCAAAAAGTGATACTGCGCCGTGAACATGATTGCGAATGACGCTCAAGCCGTGGCCGTCCTCATCGACGGGCCAGCGAACGACTTCCGTGAAACCATGGCTCGCGGCGAAGTGCATCGGGTAGACAATCTGCGAATCGTCCGAAACCTGTGCCCCTGCATTGTTCCACCAGTAGAAACGATGCCTGACGTCGCTGCGATTGCTGAGCGTCACACGCTCTTCCAAGAGCGTTGACTTGGGCCGAAGCATCAACTCGACGGTCCAGTCCATTCCGTAAACGCGATCACCCTTCCCCACGATCACAGAGGCGCTGCCGTCCGCATTTTTGTGGAAGGCGAAATCCACCGGCGACAGGCTCACCCAGTTGTGGGAAACAGGAAAGATGAACTCGATGCCGAAAGCCGCCCAAGCCCCACGATAGCCAGCAACCGCCTTCTTGATGGAGGTGTTGGCGTAGAACATCGACTGCCGCGAGATTTTGTCCACACAGGTGTAAAGGTGCCCGCCAATGTCAGGCAGCACGGAGCATTTCAGGTATTCATTTTCCAAACAAATGGCACGCCAGTCGTGATTCACGCGGCGGCTCGTCAGATTTTCCCGCAGGACATACGGATAGTTGAACTTGTTGTTGGTGAATTGGTCGAAAGGAGGATTAGGGTCGGGCATCCCCTCTTCACATGTAGGCAGGACGAGCGTCCCTTCCCATCCGCGCACCTGTGCCCGCGACAGAGTTGCCAGGGTCAGAACGACAAGGACATTGAGATAGCGTCGCATCTAAAATCGTAATATCCGGGCAGAGTTCTCGTAGTACACCTTTTTGAGGATCGTCTCCGGCAGGGCAATCCCGTAAATTCTCCAGCGGCCCTGGGGCGGGATTTTAGCTGGAGCGTAGTCGAAGTATTCATCTTCGGTTTCGAGAAAACGAAAGTAGATTTCATACAGCTTGTCGTTGAAGACCTGCTGCGGGAACTCGTCACCATGCGGGGTCGCATCGGTGCCAAAGAGAATCCGGTCCTGATATTTGTCGAAGAACTTACTCGCAGTTCTCGGCTGGCGTCCGAGTTCTCCGATGCGCGCCGCGAGGTCAACGAACATGTTCGGATAGCGATCGAGATTCTCCGACACATTTTGCAAATCTTCCGCGTAGTTGCCTAGGTGCAGGACAACGAACTGCGTCTTGGGATGTCGAGCGATGACGCGATTGCGAGCGGCGATCAACTCGTCGTTACTGGGGAAGTCCCCGCCATGGAACGACCAGTCCGGATGATTATTCAGTTCCTCGTAACGTTCGTTGAAGCGATCCGTGGGTGTAAAGAATGCGATCGGATCCGAAATATGAATCGCCACCGGAAGACTAAACTGGCGACAGGCGTCCCACATGGGATCAAAACGCGCGTCATCAATTTTTACCAAAGAACCCGAGGTTAAGTTTTGGCGGAGATAAAGTCCCAACGTCTTAAGAATCTTCAGGCCTCGCCCGCCGTCGCGATGCGCTCGCTCGATGGCCTGTGCCTGCAGGGTCGGGTAATCCGGTTCTTTGAAGCGGGAATAAGAGGGCTCGGTGAAGGTGTAAAAACGACCGGGATACGTCCGGTCGTATTTGGCTACGGCTTCGGCAAGACCACGATCGTAGCCGCCAGTCAAGTTGACCATCGCCCGAATGTTCTTGCGGTCCATCACCGCGAGCAGTTCTTGGGGAGTGCCCAGGTATTCGCGATCGGGCGAGAGTTCCACACCGTTCTCCGATTTGGTCGAGCCGGAGATGTGGGTATGGAAATCGATGAGGGGAAATCTCGAACGCTCGACGCGGGACTCGTGCACGTGGAGCATACTTCTTGGCTCGTACTGCGAAAGTTCCAATGGCACGGGCTGCGGTAGATCCTCGGCCGGAAGACTGTCGGCCCTGCCTACTTCGATTCCAGACCCTGCCACCAGGCCCATTCCATACAACCATTGGCGCCGATTGATCACCTACCTCCTCCGTCTACTGCCCGGGATCGAGCACTGGCGTGGCGATGTCCACGCTCCGCTGTTGCCCACTGATCGCACCATGCCACACGCTCCCGCCGAACGTCGTGATGTAGACCTCATCGTGGTGCAGCGGATCTGGAATCACCCTGTGTCCCCACTTGAAGTTAAACCCGGGAATACGGACCCAGTGCAGCCCGCGGTCTGCCGATCGCCAGGCCGACGACTCAAAGCCAGCCGCGTAGATGACGTTGGGGTCTAGCGGATCAATGGTGACGTCGTAAATGTGGCGATCCTTGTCGAGCACTTGCTTCCAGCTCTTGCCCCCATTTTCTGAGAGAAAAATCCCTCCGCCATCTCCGTGTTCTCCGCTCGCTCGAGCCCAGGCGGCGAGGTAAAGACGATCTGGCGACTCTGGATCGATGGCGAGGCCATTCGGCCCATTCGTTCCCTCAGGCAACGAAACGGGCAGCCAATGCTCCGCTCCGTCAGTCGACCGGTACAGGGCACCATCCCCTGCATTGCCGATGCTTCCATCCTCCGACCGCCGCGCGATCACCGCGTAGAGCGTCCCATTCGAGTTTCTCGCCAACCGCCACGCGAACGGGTGTTCTCGTGTAATCCCGCTATTCTTCAGAACCCAGCTGCGTCCACTGTCTGAACTTTTGTAGACTCCTCGGCCAAAACCGGCTACGTACAATACTCGTGCATCCACTGGGCTGGTGGGATCGAGCAGGATATGGGTCGCACCGGTCTCGTCCATCCCGGCGTTGGACTTGGTCCAGTGCTTTCCGCCGTCATCACTGCGGCAAACGCCACCCTTATAATGCAAAACCGAGTTATGCCGCCACATCTTGGGGCGAGGAAGATCATGAGTATAGCTGTTAACGCTCCACATCCGGCCGCGCACCTTGGGGTCGAAGACGACCCAATAGGTCGTGTTCATCCAATCTCTGGGCACCCCGGCCGTTGAACTGGTCCACGAGACGCCGCCGTCTCCGCTGCGGAAGAGTCCGATATCGGTGTAGGTAATGAACTGGCGCTTTCGATCAAACGGGTCGAAATGGATTCCGTAGCTGGTGGTGACGTCGAGACCCAGGCTCGTCCAGCCGGAGTCGTCGACTTTGCGCGAATACACCGCTGTCCAGGTCGCGCCTCCATCGCTGGTCCGCATGGTTCTTCCGAGGTCCGTACCATACGCCAGATTTGCGTCCTGTTGAGCTACCGTAAGGGCTAGAGGATTTTCTCCCCAAGCGGGCCCAAAGCGCTCCGTGATCCACGCGTCGTTCACGTTTTTTGCCGCCACCGCTGATTCTTTCCACACCAACTTCCAATCGGAACCAGAGTTGGTGGTCTTGGCCACGCCCGTCCAGGACTCTCCATCGGCCCTCAGATGATCGTAGGAGACGTATGCCGTCTCCGGATGATGCAGGCTGGTGGCGATGGCACGCACTTTCGCTCCCGCACCGGGCAGGTCACTCTTGCGCCAATTCGCCCCTGCATCGTTCGAAACGTAGATGCCCTGCTCCGAAGTGGCATAGATAGTCGGCTGCGGGCCCGAATCAAAACCCATCGAAATGTCACTGACAAGCGTGGGAGCCGGGAAGCTGCGCACTCCTCCGGGACTGATCACTGTGATCGCGTGTCCGCTTGCTAGAAACAAGTTACGGCCATCGGCCGCGGAATTCGGGTCCACCCAAAGACGGCGCGGAACATCGGGCAAGTCCATTTGCTTTTGCCAGCTCTTCCCGTAGTCGCGCGAAACAAAGAGCGCGGGACTCGCCTTCGTCCCAGCGGCGGCATAAAGAGTCTTGGAGTCGGAAGGATCAACCGCCAGGGCTGCGATCTCGCCCAATGGATCCGGGTCGGCAAGAATCTGCTCGTCGGCGTGATCCGAACTCATCTTCATACCCTTGACCGCGGAAGGACTGGGATAGACCAGATCCCACCGTTCGCCACCATTCGTACTGCGCCACAATCCCGTCGCGTGGGCATATATCGTCTTCGGATCTAGCGGGTCGAAGACAAAGAAATTCACGACGCCGCGCAAGTTAAACATGCGCCAAGTACGCCCTCCATCATGGGTGATATAGGAGCCGGTCATGTCGCAGGAGACCAGCACCGTTTTCGCATCGTGGGGGCTGATGATGGGATTGAACATAGCCCCGCCGCCGCCCGGTCCAAGGACGCGAAACCCTCCTGGCCGGTCAGCGAAAGCTCCGGTCAAGCACACCATCACGAACAATGCGCGCAGGATATGGAGTTTCATCGGTTCCTGAGACTGATGCGCATGCATTAACTCCAGTGCGCGCACCCCTGTGTTTTCCCAACTGCATGCCGCCTGGTGCCAGCGGGCTAGAAAGTGATTCGCAGCCGCAGACGAATGGTCCGCTGGCTGAGCACGCCTTCCTGGGGAAAACTATTTGTCAGTTGGCCAAAAAGAGGATTGATGTTGACGTCGGAAGCTGCAATCGGCAGCACCGCTCCAGTGGTTTGGTCGACCCTGATGTTAAAGTCGCCCAGTTGTGAGAACGTGCCCCCACCGCCCCCGAAGTTGGCATCCGGCGCAAGCAGGGGGTGATTTAAAATATTGTCGAAATCAGCTCCGAGGGTCGCAACCACGCGCTCCCCAACTGGGAAGGCCTTGTGAATACCCAAATTCACGCCCCAGGCGCCTGGCCCGGTCAGCATATTTCTCTTGGCAACGGCTGGATTACTTAACAGGTCCGCTCCGACCGAGGGCAGCCCAAACGCACCGGCGTTCCAAATGATGGCGTTACTCCCTTTTTTCCCGGTATTGATGTTGTGGTTCAACACTAGCGGCCGGAATGAGGGCTCGGCGTTGAAATCTCCCACTGCATCGATCGATGAAACCGCAATGTTCCCCGGCTCTACCGGATCACAGTCGTCGCAGATCCAGAACGGCGTGAAACCTTGTCCGGATTTGGCAAACATATTGAACGTCGTCTGCCAGCCGCCAATTAAAGTGTCAGCCAGCCTGGAGAATGAATCGCCAATTCTATGGTTCCTTCCGATGGGCAGATCGTAAAGTCCATAGGCAATGAAACGGTGCTTGGAGACGTAGCCATCGGTGCCGTAATCCGAGTTGGGACTAAATGGGTTGTAGCCGATTCCCCCCAGGCTGGAGTTAGCGGTGTCCAATGCGCTGCTCTTCTGATCGAGATATGTGTAGGAAACATCCAGCATGAGGCCGCTCTTGTAACGCCGTGTAAATTCGGTTTGGAAGGAGTTGGAGTTTGCATGCCCGAAGTTTCCATAAGTCAGCAGAAACTCTCCCACCAGCGGGAAGGGTAGTCGAGCCAGGTCGGCTGGCGAGTAGGCGCAGTCTCCCTGCGTCGGATCGCAAATCGTGACACCGTCTCCCTGGGTAGTGCCGAAAGGAGTGGTATTCGGAGCAAGTTCATCCAAGTCCTTACCTGCAATCAAGCCGTCCATGTGGGTGCCGAGATAAGACACTCGCAAAGTTCCATCGCGAACGATCTCGCGTTCAAATGTAACGTTGTATTGCTGGATTCGGGGCGTCTGGATGTTTATGGGTATGGCGTTCGCGGTAACAGAATTGCCAAACCCTTTTAGGGTTCCACCGGTGATCGGACTGATCCCATCCTGCGAAGCGGTTGGCCAACCCTCGAGCGTAGTTCGCGATGTAACGCCCTGATTAAATGGATTGGTTCCGATGGCGTCCCGGATTCCCTGGGCCGCGGAGGTTGGATAGAAGACGCCCCAGCCCGCGCGCAACACTGATTTATCCCCTATCTTGTACGCGAAGCCCAGGCGCGGTGCAACATTGTTCTTGTCAGTACGGACAAGACCACGGCCCAAACCCGCCTGTGAAGCAGTGATATATCCATACTTGGCGATCCGCGTGTCCAGGTAGGGCAAAGTCTTCGCCGAGGGAATGATGAACACTCCCGGATTTCCGTTTGGATTCTTGCCGTTTGGGTCGAAGTTGATCAGCAGGTCGTTCTTTTCGACAAAAGGGGTGGTCAGGTCATAGCGAAAACCCAGATTCAATGTGAGCTTGGACGAAATTTTCCAGTCGTCCTGAGCGAAGTATCCTTCCTCCCAGTTATAGACATTCATGGGAGGCCGCGCCTGCAACACATAGCTCGCGCTCGTGGGGGGCAGGCCCAGCAGAAACTCTGCAAATGGGTCTGCATTTGAGTCAAGGCAGGCGGCGACACAGGTGGTGGGGTTCGTGTAGGTCATCGAGCCTCGGGGGTTTCCGCGGTTCAGAGCAAACCCGTCCACCGCCTGATTGCGCACAAAATCCGCTCCCATTCGCAGATTGTGCTTTCCCCGTACCCAGGTCAGAGTGTCTCCGAAAGTGATCAGATCCTGATTCTGTGGCCGATATGTGTTGCGCCCGCCGTTGGTGAAAGTCGCAAAGGTGTTGTTGAAGCTGATGGCGGGATGCCCGAAGGTACTGAGCGCAAACTGACCTACGACCGAGCCATAAGAAGCGATATCAGCCGCGTCAAAACCGATGCTGGAAAGGAAACCTTCCAACGTGGTGTTGCTGTGTTCCAGCAGATTCTGCTTGTTGAATCCACCGCGCGCTTCGTTGACGAGAGTCGGCGTAAAGAGACGAGTGTAAGAAAGTTGCACGGTTTGGTTTTGACGATTGTTTTGCGTCAGACCAAGTCCCGTGTAAGGGGACACAACCGGACTCGTCGCGCTGGCTTCCGCTGACGTGTTATAGCTGGCATAAACGTGATCTTTTTCGCTGAAGTCATGGTCGAGCCGCAGAGAACCGGTGTCCAGCGTGTCCCGTCCCGGCATCTGGGTTTGGTAGCTCGGAGAAATCCTCCCGGTCGTCGGATCAATAGGCGCCGTTACGCCGATGTGCGGAAAGTACTTGGTGATCAGAGTTTGAACCGACGGGTTCAAGAGCCGCGGCGGTATTTTCAAAAACTGCTGGCCGGCGCCACCAACCGTATCGTCTGCAATCTCTTGTGCTGTGAGCACGACACCAGCGGGCACGTCGGGTTCGTTATACACTGGCTTGGACCCACTATTGTCCGTCATCCCGGAAAAATCTCCTGTCCAAAGCGACGGATGAGCAAGTTTTGTGGTCGAGATGTTCACGGGCGAAACGTCGTAGTCCCGCTCATAAGCCGCAAAAAACCACGTACGTTTTAGCCCTTTAACAGGACCACCTATGGATCCTCCGAGATCGTTGATGTTGAAATAGGGCGTGGGATATTTCGAGGCAAATGCGTTCGGCTGAAAATCCGCGATTCCAGCAAGGTCCTGCAGCGAGAGAGCGGCTAACGCCGAATTGGCATTGTTGTAGAAAGCCGAACCGTGAAAATGATTTTGCCCGCGTTTGGTGGTAATACGAATGTTCGCCGTGCCCGCGTATTCGGCGCTAAAGCTGTTGGAGAGAACATTCAGCTCGTCGACTGCTTCGAGCGACGGCTTGCTGTCGGTTTGCGAACCGAATATGCCTCCGTTCGAGCGCTGTCCGTCTACTGAGAAACTGCCACCATAACTTTGTCCGCCGACGAACTTGAAGTCTCCCGGTTCGTCCGCCCCCGTGATATTCGGGTTCAAGTACAAGAACGAATAGATATCGCGGGTGTCGCGAGGCAGGTCAATCACCGACTGATGACCGATGGAGTCGCTGATGGTTGGATTCTCGGTATCGATGGTCACATCTGCCGCCGAGACCTCAATCTTTTCCCCGACTCCGGACACACGCAGGGTGGCGTTGACCCCAACGGTGGTGCTTCCGTTCACAACCACATCGTTAATCTCTTGCGTGTTCATCCCGCCGGCGGCGACCGATACCTTGTAGCGGCCGGACTTCAAACCGAAGATCTCAAAATCGCCCGCTCCGTTCGTGTTGGTCTGCCGCGAAGTGTTGGTACCGAGGTCGGTGACGGTCACTTTGGCCTTGGTAATGACCGCGCCGGTTGCGTCCTTGACGGTGCCTCGGATCGTGCCCAGGTCAGTTCCTTGCGCGAACACTAAATGCGCGGCGCCCAAAGCTGTTAGGAGGGTGAGAAATAACGTAAAGCACTTCACCGACTTCATAGTGATCCCCCAAGAATTGCGGTGAGGTTCTATCGCGGAGCTTTCTATCATATTGGATACCAAAAGTAAACAAAGAATAGTAAATGAAAAGAAAGCAAGGCGTAACGGGGATCCTTCGCCTCCCCCGAACTGTCTCGTACGCGAACTCGGACGCTGCCCCTCGTTTTCAGCACAGCCCAGAGCGATGGTCTGAACCACCCTACTGATAACCCCGTCTTGGGAAGGCGAATCGGGACGCAATCCCTCGCTAAGGCAGCGAAAGAAGGCCAGAAGTTGCCCAGCAATGACACAGGTCACCGTAAGGTCTTGGTCTCCTAGCCGGCTCAAGCCCTGGCACTCAATTGCTAACGTTATGGCCCCGGAGCAGTTCGATTGCTATCTTTCGCAATAAAGACCTTCAGCAGCCCCAACCCTTTTTATCCAGTTCAAGCAGCAGGTCGGTCTCGTTGGCCAGCAGCGTCGGAGGTGAAGACAAGAAGCACATCACCAGAATATCTTGCTGCACGTAGCGCATAGGACCGTGGCGAGGCCGAGGTAGCTCTCACACATGGTGCTGGCCCGGCTTGCCGTCTTTTCGAGCATTTTGAGTGCAGCCTCGCTCCGGCAAAATGCGAACCGCTGCCTGTGAACAGGACACGCCTAAAGGGAGCCATCGCCACCTCAGCCAGCGTCCCAAGGGTGGAATTAGCCGAGCCAGTGTTGCTCTTCGGGGCTTCGCGCCAGCATTTTGGCCGCGGATCGGTTGAGATTTGCAAAGCGCTTGCAGCCAATCAGCCGGCGGGAGGGAAGTACCCATCAAATGGTGCCAGCCTTTCTCGACGCAAATAAGAAAGAAATAGAAACGCATGATGCAGTAAACGAAAGCTAACTGACAATCAAATGCTTGCTTATCAAGATTTACCTGGTTACTACCGGCAAAAGGCCGGAAATGACTGAAATACGTTGCAACGGTCTTCTGTTTGACCAGGACGGTGTCTTGATCGATTCGACCCCTGCGGTTACACGAGTTTGGCGTCAATGGGCCCTGGAATGCGGCTTCGATCCCGAGGAGGTTGTTGCGCGCGTCCACGGCCGGCCCAGTCTAGCCACGGTACGGGAGTGTTTACCGAATGGTGATTACGCGGCCGAAAACCGCGAGATTGAGCGTCGCGAGATGCAGGACGCGCACGGAATCATAACCCTTCCGGAGCGCGCGAATTTGCTGCTGCAGCTTCCGGCGAAACGCTGGACGATCGCGACCGCCTGCACGCGACCGCTGGCCGAAGTCCGACTGCGCGCGGCGGTTCCAGAGCGGATCGTGACCTCTACCGATGTGAACGCCGGGCAAGCCGCATCCAGAACCATTTCTGAAGGCCACTGCAAAGTTGGGCTTTACCGCCCCTGAGTGCGTTGTCGTGGAAGATTAACGAGGTTGCGGGCTCTACAGTTTGTCGTAAGATTCTGTTCTCGCCTTTTGACAAAATTCCGCCCCAAAAGGAAACCACGGAAATGCGTCGCAGAGATCTGCTGAAAAGTGCAGTACTGTTGCCGGCGTTGGCTCGCGCCGGCGGTTCAACTCGTCCTGGTCAAGGCCGCGACCTTAACTTTGGTCCGGCCGCCGCAGAACGCCTTAATCAGGGTCCGTTTGAGATCGACCAGGATCAAGGCTGGCAAACAGTGCTGTTTACGACGCCATCCGAGCGGCCTATCCGGAATCCTGGACTTGGACTGGTCGGGTACAGTTGGGAGGAGAGTGGGCCGTCGCTGGCGGCGCGGGCGGGCCGGGAAACACTCGAACAGCACGTGGAGAAGATCTCGAGCCTGCCGTTCGTGGATGTTCTCTACATTCGCTGCGATTGGCGCAACGTGCAATCTCGCCCGGGACGGCTCGATCTCGACCCGGTTTGGGATCTGACGATGGACGCGGCCAAGCGCAAGGGACTTCGCGTCGCGTTTCGAATTCAGTTATCGAACACTTCCTTTCAACCGGAACAAGTGGCCCTTCCGCCATTTCTGCGCGAGCGCATTCCGCTGGTGAAAATCGGGCGCATTCCAGACAAGGGCCATGGCGAATATCGAGAGCCGCGCTATGACCATCTCGAATTTCAGAAAGCATTCGCGGAGTTGAACGATCTACTGGCGGCGGAGTTTGAGGGCAATCCCCTGATCGAATGGATGGATCTGATGCAGTACGGGTTCTGGGGCGAAGGACACACCAGCAACTTTCCCAATCCTTTCCCGGACTACGTCACGGCGGAGCGAACCTTCGTGAACATGGCGGCACGTCAACTCGACACATGGAAGAAGACGCCGCTCGCGGTCAATACGCAGCCGGATATCAGCAATGTCGGCAATCGCACTGTGATTGACATGGCCGTGCGCGCAGGCGCGTGGATGCGATCGGACAGCATTGTCGTCGAGGAACCGATTCAGATCGAAGAACTCGCCAACCGCCCTCCCTGGACGGCGGCCATCCTCGAGGATGGTTACTTCCGGCAATACGACACGCAGACACTCAAACCAGACGCAACCGGAGTCAACGTGATGGAAAATTACATGCTGCACGTTCTGGATGTGAGGGCGAATTACTGGTCTCTGTGGACCGAAGCGGACAATCTGGCGCGATACAACGAGATATACCCTCGCGGCTTCGAACGTCTCCGGACCAGCCTGGGATACCGTCTCCGGCCTGCCTGGGTGTGGCAGCGAAAGAGGTATGACACTTTCGAAGTGATCGTATGCGTAGGCAACCGTGGAGTGGCCGGGGTTCCGGGACTGCTCTGGCTGCACTTGGAGAGTCCCGACGGGAAAATCAGTTTGAGAGGAGCGCTCGATGCAGGACATCCTCACGGCGGCGGCCTGCGGCAAGCGTCCTTTCTACTTCCTAAAGGTTACAGCGGCAACGTCAGTCTTTCTGCCCAGCTTGAGATCCGCGGTGGTGTGAAAAAGCCGATCACCTGGGCGTGTGAACAGCCAGTCAATCCGGACGGCTCAATCACCGTGGAACTCAAGGGAGAGCACGATCACGGCTGGCGAAAGGGCGTTTGATGCTTCTCGCTTGAGAGTCGATTTTGACGTCTATTCAAGTAGGCGCGTTCGCAGTCCGAGCAATCGTGAAGCAGAGTTCGACCGAAGGAAAGACCTCGGCAATCGATGGCTTTGGAGTCCCCCCTCTTAGGGCTTTAAGGAACGCCGCGGCTTCGTTATAGCAACCATTCACGATGTCTTCGGGCGTCTCAGCGGATACATTTTCCGCTTCGACAAGTCGGCCGTCCCGGAAGCAGCGCCACCCGAGTTGCGGACCGAAGGGGCTCGTGACCGACGCGCGAAAGCCGTCGCCGAAAAGGTCATAGGTTTCTTCCACCATTCCCGCTGAAGGCAGCACATCGACACGTCCAGAAATTCCGTTCTCGAATTGCAGGTCCAGGGCATACCACGCGGTTGCTCCTGAGGGCGGCTTCAGAGTGCGAACATCAAATGCGACAACCTGCCCCGCAATGTGACGCAAAGTATCTACCGCGTGGACCGCCGTAGCCCAGAGGAACTCGGGCTCCCGGCGGGCGTGCCGGGCGAGAGTGCTGTGTACGTAGCGAAGACGTCCGCCATGGCTGGTCCACTCGATCGCTCGGTTGAGAAGCGGCATGAACCTCCGGTTGACGGAAACCATATTCGAAGTCTTCGTTGCAGCAGCGGAGTCACGCAGGGCCTGCGCTTCGGCCAGTGATGCTCCGAGAGGCTTTTCCACGACGCAGGGAATACCCAGGTTCAGCAGTTTGATTCCAAGTTCAGAAATATTCTCCGGCGGCACGACGGCGATGCAGCCGTCGAGGTTTTCTTGGCTCAACATATCGTCGACCTTCCGATAAGCCGCCAAAAAGCCATACTTTCGGCCGAATTCGAGCGCACGTTCGATCTGCAGGTCGCAAACCGCAGCCAGCAGGATTTCGTCGGGATGCGCGGCTTTGTATCGAGCAAGCGGGATGGCATGGCCGCGCTCTGCATGTGCTCCACAGCCGATCAATCCAAGACGAATCATAGTTCGAGAATTACTCAAGCGGCGCCGGAATGGGCAAACCATTGCTATCAGGCGCTGCTTTCGCGGCGTTCGCAGTTCCGCGCACGAACCATAGAGACCCTCCTACCGCCACCGTGAGCCCAGCAAACCACACAACCGTGATCCGCTGATTGGGCGGCACGGTTAAGAGCAGGACTAGGCTCAACAAGCCAGTGAAGGAAATGGTCCGGCTCAGAAAACGGAACACGGGAGCGGTGAAATCCGCGGAATCTTTCAATTCCGTGGCAACATCGACGGGTGTATTCAGGTTCCTGAACAATAGCGCCCGCCCGAGCGTATCTCCCCGGTCGAACAGCATGGTCAGGAAGAAAACTCCGAAGGACGCGGGAATAATGATCGCCACCTGCTGAATGAGTGACCAGTGATAGACGAAAGCCCCGAGCATGCCCAAAATCAGTCCGGTGGCGAACGAAGCCAGCCCAGACCATGGAGGCGTCCGGCGTACCACCAGCCCCAGCAACGCGGGGGGTCCGTAAGCCAGCGACATCAGGGCGTTGAATGTGAGCATGATCTGGAAGACGCTCTGCCCGCTGGCAGCCATAATCGCAGCGATCCCAGTCGTCGCTCCCCCAATCAGGAACGTCGTGACCCAACCCACCACAAGCAGTTCGTGTTCTCCCGCGCTATTTCGGAACAACGACTGATATACATCCTTGGTGAGGATCGCAGATTTTACATTGAACTGGGCCGAAAGATTGGCCATAGTGGCGCTAAACATGGCCGCCAACATGACCCCGATCAAGCCATGCGGCAGCAACGTCAGACTGGCGACCGCGTAAGCCGCTTCGCTGGCGTTGGGCAGGCCCATGCGGGGGAGTTCCGGATAGACCACGCGCATCGCCATAGGCGGAATGAACCACAAGAAGGCCCCGGCGAAAAACAATCCGCAGCACAGCAATGCGATTTTGCGCGCCGAACGCTCGTCGTCCACGCTGAAGTAGCGCTGCGCCATGGCGCTGGTGTTGTAGCCGAACGCGACCATGATCGTCCATGAGGCGATGTAAAGCCAGCCAAACTCTCCCGAAACATGAAGCGTTTTCATTTCCGGCGGCAGCGAATGCACCAGAGCGCTCACTCCGCCCACGCGGACGAGAGACATGACGACGAGAACCATGCAGAACGGCATGAGGATGGACGCTTGCAGAAAATCGGTGACGACCACGGCCCACAAGCCGCCCAGCACACAATAAAAAACAATGAGGGCCCCCGCGCCGAGAATAGTCCAGGCCACAGGAAAGCCGCACGCGGAAGACACGAAGAGGCTCAGACCAAACAGAGTGCTGGCGCTGGTAAACAGCTGGAACACGATCGTGGTCCAGGAAAAAACTTGATGAGTAGCCGGGTTGAAGCGCCCCGAGAGATATTCCATCACCGTGGTAATGCGGCTGCGCCGCCAGCGCTTGGCGAAGATGAAATAGCCGAGCAGAAAACTTAAGGCGTTTCCTATGTAGAGCCCGATGGCTGCGATGCCCGAGCGATAGGCGACGCCTGCTGCCCCGGTGAAGGTCCAGGCACTGAAGCCGGCCATGAAACAACTCAGGCCGGCAACCAGCCAGGGAATGCGGCTCCCGCCCCGAAAATATTCGGCCGCACCCCGGTTGAAGCGCAGAACGTAGAAGCCCACACGCACCATCAGGAGCGCGTAGAGGGCGATGACGGCGTAGTCCACGAAGTTTGCGCCTGCCATGGAACAGCCAGGCTTCCTTATACTTTGTTTTTCACTGAAATAGAAGCCACGAAAACAATGAAAGAAAGAAATAGTTGCTATACGAATGCTATAGTTGGTCCCGCGATGCGCCGCCCTTCCCTTCTGATTAGTGCTGGAGAAGAACTGTTTGCGTCATTTTTCTCGCGGCAAGAGCAACAGCGCTTGAGCCGTCTATTCCGATGGGAACGGCGAGGAACCAGCAAATTCACCGCTGATTTCAGGCAGTGCTTGAGCACAACACAGGCGCTGGTGACTACTTGGGACAGCCCTCATTTCGGCGACGACTTATCGCTTCTAGCGCCGCAACTGCGCATGATTGCCCATTGCGGAGGAGAAGTGAAATCGCGCTTCTCGCGATGCCTGTTCAATCGCCTGATCATCACCAACGCACCCGCTCCCATGGCACGCGCCACCGCTGAGATGGGTGTCGCTCTGCTTTTGTATTGCGCACGCGACGTGGACTTCTATCGTTCCGAACTGCGAAAGCGTTCGAACAAGATCTATGACGAAGTACACCTCCACGGTAGTTCCGAATCACTGATCGGGCAGACGGTAGCCATGATCGGGTTTGGCCGGATTGGTCGCGCGCTGGTGGACTTGCTGCGAGGCTTCGACATCAAGTGGTTGGTTCATGATCCGTACGCCCCCCGCTCTTTATCGCGGCAATATCCCGTGCGTTTCGCTGGCCTGCGGAAGCTACTTCCTCAGGCTCATTTACTCGTCCTGACGGCGGCATTGACCGAACAAACCCAGGGCCTGCTGGGTCGGCAAAATCTGTCTCGCCTTCCGGACGGCGGTTGTGTCATTAACATTGCCCGTGGTGGCCTGATCGACCTGGACGCTCTCAGGACCGAAGTGCAGCGCGGACGGCTGCGCTGTGCCCTCGACGTGACCGATCCGCAGGAACCGCTTCCCGCGGGAGACCCCTTGCGGACCATGCCAGGCGCGATTGTTACCCCACATATCGCGGGCAGTGGACGGCGAGTCAGGGAAGGCATCGCGCGCGTGGTATTGAATGACCTGGAAAGCTTTTTCAGCGGCAAGAGAGTTGAAAATAGGGTGACAACTTCCATGCTGGACCGGATGACATGAGCATGAGACTGTCGTTCTCAACGCTGGCCTGCCCGGACAGGACGATGCCACAGATCATCGCGATAGCTGTAGGCAAAGGCTATGACGGCGTTGAGTTGCGTTTTGTGCAAGGCGAGGACTCGTTGTGGAAGTTGCCGGTGTTTTCAGGAAAGGAACTGGCATCCACCAAACGGGCATTAGCGGATCACGCTTTGACCATCTCGTGCCTGGATACAAGTTGCCGATTTCATTCGCCCGACGCAGCCGAGCGCGGACTTTGGATCACCGAAGGAAGACGGATGGCGGATCTGGCCGCGGAGTTGGGTGCGCCGGGCCTGCGAGTTTTCGGTGACACGATCCAGCCTGGAGCGGACCGCGCCTCCACGCAAACCTGGATCGCGGAGTCCGTACGGGAATTGGCGGAGATCACCGCAGCGAGAGGAGTCGAGGTCTGGATCGAGAATCATGGTGACTTTGTGGGCTCGGGTGAGACCGCGGCAATCCTCCAGCAAGCGGCCTCTCCAAAAGCCGGAACGGTTTGGGACCCTGCGAACAGTTTCGCGGCAGCCCGGGAGCAGCCCGCGGACGGTGCGGCACGATTGAGAGTGGCGATTCGCCATGTTCACATCAAGGATTTGCGGCGCGATCGAGGCGCCTGGAAATATGTCCTGCCTGGCGAGGGCGATTTCCCCTTGCTTGAATTGAAAGCAGTTCTGCAAGATCTTCAATATGATCGTTTCCTTTCTTTCGAGTGGGAAAGGAAGTGGCACCCAGAAATTGCAGACGCTGATATTGCCCTCCCGCATTTCGCGCGCTGGTTCCGGAAGAACTACGCATGACCCGAACTGGCGGCGACAAGATGCGCAGGTTGTGTGCCGAGGATATTCCGGCCGCTACCCTGTTATCAGCCCAGGCGGGTTGGAACCAGACCGCGGAAGACTGGCGGACGCTGCTGGAACTGAGTCCGGAAGGCTGTCTGGCAATCGAAGTGGATGGCCATCTGGCTGCGACCACTACGCTGCTTTGTTATGGCCGCAGGCTGGCGTGGATCGGGATGGTTCTTACCAAGGCAGAATATCAGCGACGCGGCTTTGCCAGAAGGCTGCTGGCGCGCGCGTTGGAGAATGCAGATACGATGGGAATCGCAACAATAAAACTCGATGCCACCGATCAGGGCCAGCCACTCTATGGGAGTCTCGGATTTCGCAGCGAGCAGGAAGTCGAGCGCTGGTCACGGGCGGGCGGGAACGAACTGCTGCCAGCCAACCGAGCATCTGTGGAGGAATCGTGGCGCGATTTGGATTCACCGGTGTTCGGAACTGACCGTTCACAACTTCTCGAGAGACTGGCGCGGCTCAACCCCCCGAGTTCAATATCGCGGTCGTATTTGTTTACCAGGTCCGGCCGCGTGACCGCGTACCTGGGACCGTGCGTCAGCAAAGATCCGAGAACGGCTCGGCATTTAATCGAGGAGTGCGTACAGAATGCGCGATGTGCCTGGTCATGGGACCTGTTCCCGCGGAATCAAGACGCGGTGGCGCTGGCTCGCGATCTGGGATTTTCTCCACATCGGCGGCTCATGCGCATGGCCCGTGGAAAGGAATTGTGCGAAAAGCCAAAAGCGATTTACGCGATCGCGGGATTTGAACTCGGCTAACTGTGAAAATCAAAACAGAGTCAGAATTGGAAGAATTGCTCTCGCGGCCCGACAAGGAAACCGCACTGACGATGGGGGCGCTGGACGGCGATCTTCTCATCCTCGGTGCCGGTGGCAAGATGGGTCCAAGTCTGGCCCGTCTTGCGCGGCGTGCGATTGACCAGGCAGGCGTCAAGAAGCGGGTGATCGCAGTGGCCCGATTCACGAATGACAAACTGCCCTCCGCGTTCGCGGCGCACGGGATCGAAAACATCGCCTGTGATCTGCTCGACCGTAGTTCGCTCGACAAACTTCCCGATATTCCCAACGTCATCTTCATGGCGGCCCGAAAATTCGGCACCTCTGGCGAAGAACATCTGACGTGGGCTATGAATACCTATTTGCCTGGTCTGGTCGCCGAACGCTACCGCAACTCCAGAATCGTGACCTTTTCAACGGGAAATGTTTACCCGCTCCGTTCCCTGAAAGACGGTGGAGCGCTGGAGACGACACCGGTGGCTCCCGTCGGTGATTATGCGCAGTCGGCCCTGGGCCGGGAGCGCATGTTCGAATATGGATCGATGCGATGGCACACGCCGGTCGTCATCCTGCGCCTCAACTATGCGGTCGAACTGCGCTACGGAGTGCTCGTGGATATAGGACGTGCTGTATTCGAACGCCGTCCCATCGACCTGTGCATGCCGCGTGTGAATGTGATCTGGCAGCGGGATGCGAACTCGTGGTGCCTGCGGTCCTTCGCCCACTGCCAGTCGCCTCCCTTGGTCCTGAACATCACGGGCCCCGAAACGCTTTCGGTGCGGGAACTGGCACTCGAATTTGGCCAACACTTCGGCGTCGAACCCACTTTTGTTTCCTCAACGGAAGGCTCCAGCGCTCTGTTGAGCGACGTCAACAAGGCGCGTGGCCTTTTCGGAAGTCCTACAGTGCAACCGAAGGAAATGATTGAATGGATTGCGAATTGGATTCACGACGGAGGTGCGGTGCTTAATAAGCCAACGCATTTTCAGACGCGGGACGGGAAATTCTGATGCAGTTGCGCGAGAAACTGCTTTCGGGCCTGGTAATTCCCGCCCATCCTCTGGCTCTGAACTCCCAGCGCCAACTGGACGAGCGCCGCCAGCGCGCTCTGACTCGGTACTATCTGGCCGCAGGCGCAGGCGGCATCGCCGTAGGAGTTCATACCACCCAGTTTGCCATTCGCGATCCCAAGTCCGGATTGCTGGAACCGGTGCTTATATTGGCAGCCGAAGAGAGTCGGGGCAATGACATCGTGAAGATTGCCGGCGTTTGCGGCAAACGCAAGCAGGCGGCATCTGAAGCGGCACTCGCCGCCAGGTTGGGCTACGATGCCGCGCTGTTGAGTCTTGCCGATCTTAAACACGAAGCCATTCCTCAGCTTCTGGAACACGCTCGCGCCATTGCCAGTGTCGTCCCGGTTATCGGTTTCTACTTGCAGCCTGCCGTCGGAGGACGATTGTTGTCCTACGAATTCTGGCGCCAGTTTGTGGAGATTGAAAACGTCGTCGCAATTAAGATCGCACCGTTTAACCGCTATCAAACGCTCGACGTCGTTCGCGCCCTCGCGCAGTCAGGCCGCGCCCAGGAAGTCGCTCTCTACACCGGAAACGATGACAACATTCTGAACGACCTGCTCACGAAGTTTGACTTCGGCACTGAACCGCTCCGAATCGCCGGCGGCTTGCTGGGGCATTGGGCGGTGTGGACCAAGACTGCGGTTTCTCATCTCGCCCTCGCCAAGCAACACTCCGATCCCGTTCCCGGCGAACTGCTGACGTTGGCTCAGCAAATCACGGATGCGAATAGCGCCATCTTCGATCCCGCGCACGATTTTCAGGGATGTATTCCGGGCATCCATGAGATATTGCGGCGTCAGGGCTTACTCGAAGGGCGTTGGTGTCTCGATCCTAAGGAGGAACTCTCTCCTGGCCAGAGCGCGGAACTCGACCGCGTGTGCGGATCTTATCGGCATCTTCAGGATGACGCGTTCGTACAGGAGCACCTTGATGAATGGCTTCGCTAATATTGTGCTCCTGATACTGTTTGTCTCGGGCGGGGCAGGAGGTTCGGACCAAGTCGTGATCGAGAGTGTCCACGCAACTCAAGATGTTCCTTTGCTTCTCAATCCCACATCAGATTTCTGGCGTGCCTCACGCCCGGTATACATGGAGGAAGATAGTCTCGGGAAGATTGTTCCTCGGTATCGCACCGAGGTCCGCACGCGCTGGACGAGAAGCAATCTTTACTTTCTGTTCGTCTGCCCTTACGAAGAACTCCACCTTAAGCCTACGCCAAATACTCAGAAAGAAACCAACGAACTATGGAATTGGGATGTCGCCGAAGTCTTTGTCGGCTCCGATTTTGCGAATATCAAGCGCTACAAGGAGTTTGAAATCTCTCCACAAGGAGAATGGGTCGATCTGGATATCGACCTGAGCAAGCCGCACCACGAAGACGGGTGGACATGGAATTCCGGATTCGAGGTAAAGGCGCGCATTGATGAAGGCTCGCACACCTGGTTCGGCGCGATGCGCATTCCCTTGGCTGCGATTGACGCACGTCCCCCACTCGCCGGAAACACCATGCGCATCAACCTATTTCGGAGTCAGGGGCCGCCTTCGCATCACCAAGCCGTAACATGGCAGCCTCCGATGAGCAACTCATTTCACGTTCCTGAACGTTTTGGTTTGATCCGGCTGGTGGAAAAGCTTACGGAGAAGGAGTGATTCGCTTGCCTATGTGGACGATCAATAGAGTTGCCCTGCTCGGCACGTTCGCAATTCTGACTCTCATTCCGCAATTTGCTCTTGCAGCTGATCCCTATGCCGTGATTGTGGAACACGGCGTCGCGGTGACGATGCGCGACGGCACTGTACTTCGCGCTGATATTTACCGGCTAGTGGCACCAGGAAGATTCCCCGTTCTTCTAGAGCGAACTCCGTACGACAAGCATAGCGACGGTGGCGTCGATTTCGGCCATAAGGCAGGGGCTCGCGGTTACGTCGTAATCAACCAGGATGTTCGCGGACGCTACACATCGGACGGCGAATGTATCCCTTTCTGCACGAATCGAACGATGGCTACGACACTGTCGAATGGGCGCCGGCGCTGCCTTATTCCGATGGCAGAGTAGGAATGTATGAAGGCTCGTATGTCGGGGCTACACAGATGCTGGCTGCGATTGCACATTCGCCGCATCTCGCGGGAATATGTCCGGTCGTGACCGCCAGCAACTATCACGACGGGTGGACGTACCAGGGCGGTGCCTTCTTACCGCTCTCCAGGTGGAGAACGCCGTCAGTCCTTCCGAATCATCGCCTCGGTAGCCTTGATGATGGCCTTCACCGTGTCCCCCTTCTTCAAGTGCAACCGTCGGCGCTCCCGACGCGTGATTGCACTCTCAATCAGGTTTTCGCCGACACGCACACCTTAAAAAAACAGAAGAAGGCAGCTGTCATCTACAACACATCTGTTTTGGGATGTCCGGCTCGCACTGACCGCGGTGTACCCCTGCGCCAAGGCGGCGTTGCACTCGTATGTGCTCTCGCAGCGCTACAAACTGGTAGGAACTTCGGTCAGCGTACTGGAGATCGCGCCACCGCGGGTCCAGACAGAATTAATGAACAGCGGCGAGAACCCCAACGCGATGCCTTTGCGAGAGTTCATCGACGAGACCGTCAAAGTCCTCGGTACGGATGCGCAAGAGATTCTTGTGAAACGCGAAGCCAATGCGCAACAACGTTGGCCCTAATGAAGGTGCATTTGTAACGCAGTTCAACGATTTCATGCAGCAATCGCAGGAGGCGGGAGTTTCATGCCAACGATAACGAGATTCCAATGAGCCCAATGCTACGTGAGAAGAACAATCTAGTCCACAACAAGACCCCAGACCTTGGTCGCGCGAAAACCGCGACTCCGTCGTCTGCGTTTCCCCAAAATCGTGATTCCCACGATTTTGGGTGCTCTTTAGCCGAGTTTGAAATGGCTCTTACGGATATTCAATTCCTTTATTTTGCCGTCAAGAGTTGATGGCACTCGGCCGCTGCACCATCGGGACCAGATACCCGCCCGCGGGTCTCGGCGAGGGCAGCCTCGACGATCCGCCGTTCGCGACCTGCGTCTCCATCGGTATATTCAGACACCGGTCGTCGTAGCGACGCTCGCCTGAGATGTATTCGGTCATCTTCGATCCCGAGGGTTCACTCACTCCTTCACCGCCCCTCGGATCAATAGACAAACATCCGGCTCGGTTGCCTCAGAGGCAATTTTGCTTCGGGTTCAGATTTGGCCCGTGAATCCCATGCCGGCCAGGACGCCTCGCATATATGCGAAGCTGGCAATCACGCCCGGCATCGGGTCGTCGGGATGAATCTCATACTCCAGATCCACAAAGCCTCGGTATTTCGTTGCGATGAGCGCTTCAAACATCTTCCGTACCGGCATGGTGCCGTCTCCCACCGCGACCTGGCTCTCTTTGCTCTGGAAGTTCGCGAGGTCCTTCATGTGTAGGTTGAATAGCCTCGGACCTGTTTCGCGGATCGCCTGCACCACATCGGTGCCAGCGCGCACCGTATGCCCGACATCAATGCAGCACCCGATACGCGGATCCATACTCTTTACCGCTTTCAACACGTCCAGCGGCGAAGCCCATAACTTATCTTCCGGCCCGTGATTGTGGATCGCAATGCGGATGTCGTAATCCTTTACGAACTTCTCAATTCGCGGCAAAGTCTCCGGTGTGGGGTCACCGGCAACAATGACGCCAATGCCCGCTTTTTTGCAGTATTCGAACTTACTCCGAATGTCTGCATCTTCATCTTTTGTGAAATAGGTGGCTCCGGCAGCGTGAAGGTTGATGCCCGCTGCGGCATAGTCCGCCAGCGCGGCTGACTCCTGCTGTGCGTCGATCGGGAGATGATCTTTGACGTCCTTCGCATTCAATTCGAATACGTTGAGCTGCTTCATGAAGCCGATCAGCTGCGCTCGACTGAAGTTACGAAACGTGTAGCTGGCCAGACCCAAACGGATCGGCAATGCTTGGTCGGCGGATGGATGTTCGTTAGCCAGCGCTAAGATGCCGGCGGGAGCGGAAAATGCTGCCACAGCGACCGCTGCGGAGCGAGCGAAATCACGACGCGAGAAGGTGGTCCTGTTAGACATGTGGCGCCCATCCCGGCTCGTACTCGCGCCCCCACATCTTCATTGCTTCCAGATCGCCTTGAATCCGTCCGTTTTTCGTGTCGAGATGTAATTCTCGGTTGACTTCCCAAGCGATGTTGGACAGCTGCAGCATCGTCACGGCGATATTGCCGACGGAGATAGGAGCGTTGAGCTTCTCGCCTGTGCGGATTCCCGCAATAAAGTTCGCGAAGTGAGCGTCTGTCATGGAATCACGGCCGATCAGGTCGGCGGATGAGGTCGTATTGCCCGCCTTGAATTCGCTGGTCTTATCGCCTTTGAGGTTGTAGATCTCGTAGCCATCGCGATCGATCAACACTGTGCCATTCGTTCCCATAATTGTCGAACCACGATCACGGCCGTAATACTTCATTCCCTGGCAGCTCTTGCCCTCCCAGGAAATCATCTTGTCTTGGTACTCGAAGCAGGTCACCAGCGTGTCATAAAACTCCCAGTCGTCTTTGAAATGATATCTGCCGCCTGACGATGTAACGCGCTCCGGATAGTCGACGCCGAGCACCCAGCGGCAGACGTCGACTTCATGCGTGCCATTATTGAGGGTCTCGCCAGTGCCATAGATTCTGAACCAGTGCCAGTTATAAGGATGCACGTTGTCCTTATAAGGACGACGCGGAGCCGGGCCCTGCCACAAGTCCCAGTCAAGCTGCGGCGGCACCGGCACTTCTTTGCCTGTGCCAATGGACTCTCTTACATTAACGTACCAGGCTTTTGCGAGGTATGCCCGTCCGATTATACCTGCGCGGATCTTTTCAACCGCCTCGATGGTGTGCGGTGAAGACCGCTGCTGTGTGCCCATCTGCACGAGTTTCTGGTGCTTCCGCTGTGCCTGCTGCAGCATCTCGCCCTCGGCGGGATTGTGGCTGCATGGCTTTTCTACATAGACGTGCTTGCCCGCCTGCAACCCGGCAATGGCCATGGGTGTATGCCAATGGTCGGGCGTAGCAATCGTGATAGCGTCTACATCTTTCAGTGCAAGAATCTTACGAAAGTCTTTGTCAGTTGCAGGGGCCTCGCCCATCTCTTGCTGCACACTGTCGGCAAACTTTTTGAGAATATTACTGTCCACATCGCAGACATGCGAGATTCGCGCGGCACTTTTGTTTGCCTTGAGCGACGAGAGATGAGCGTAGGCGCGGCCATTCAGCCCGATCACGGCAAAGTTGAGCCGGTCATTAGAACCTAGAATCTGGACGTAGCTCTTTGCCGTTGTTCCGACGGCCATTCCCGCCGCACCCACACCGATGGCATTGAGAAACTCGCGTCGTGTGACCATTAATTCTTCTCCTTAAATGGTTTTCTACCGCCGCTTATCAAAACCAGACCGTCATGCGTTACGCCGCAACAATTTACCGCGGTACGCCCACAATCCTAGCCCAGGATTCGAAATAAAGAAGACCTCTTCGCCGGCGGAATGGTTATTGTCATAGCGAAGGGTCTGGGGGTTGTAGAGCGTGAGTATGGTCGTCAAATCGCCATATTCGAAGCCCACACCCTCCACCTCGTCTCTTGTTAGATGACCGGGGTACAGCCGGATTGTGAAGCGGCCCTCCGAGGAGCCGTGGACGAGGTGAGCAGCCGCGCTCAGGCCGTTGACGACATCCGCATTGGCGCTCACGGCTTCGAGAATGGCAGGCGTTCCGCGATCGCCGTATTTGCGAATCAGCCCATCGATGGCCCGGTCTTTGCCAAATTCCCTTATGCCTGGCGCCACGAGCTCTGCACCGTCAGCCAGTGCCATGCGTGTACGGTAGATTGCCTTGTTGCCCAGCCAAGTGCTCTGAAATCCACAGGGATCGAGATAAACGACAGCCTTCTGTATCGGCGTGTCCATCGTCTCGAAGTTCACTTTCAAGCTGAGTACGGCGCGGTGAAAGCACTCAATATCGTCGCAAATGAAAAGGCCGCGCACTGCCAATCGTTCGTCCACCGTACGTCCGACAAGGGTGAGTACGTATACGATGGGCACATTTCGCAGGAAACGATCGGAGGCACAATTAAGGATGTTGCGCACGGGGTTTTCTGCGCGGCCCATGATGCGCTCCATCCCATAAACTGCGCCCAGATAATGGCTGCGGTTAATGCGCTCGCGGCCTCCTGCGCCCACCAGAAGATTCTTGTTGTAGTTGGCCATGCCAATCACTTCATGAGGTACGACCCGGCCGATGGAAAGGATTAGATCAAAGCCGCCATGCGCGACGAGCCGGTTCACCTCGGGCCAGGTATAGTTCAGCTTACCTTTCGATTGCTCGACGATGAACTCGGCCGGGACCTCGCCCAGGGTCTCGATGTCAGAACGCCAGTTGTGCAACGCGGAAAAGCTGTGTCGGCATGGCGCCGAACATTCGTGCGATTTGCTCCAGCTGCATGGCAGCATGCGTGCCGAGAGCAGGCGAAACCGCCTGGAGCCGCTCGCGGTAATACTCCCAGGCGTAACGCGTCAGTCCCCGGCGCGCGAATGCACGCGGCTCTGATCCGGTGGCACCACCAAAACCCGGTTGCCTTTTCCAAGCTTCGCGAGACTTTCCACCAGCAGATCGTGCAACTGCTGCAGCGATAGAACGGTTTCAACACTACCTGCGTCGCAGAAGAGACTCATGCGGAGATTTCCACGTTATCAATGGAAGCCTTATTACAGAATCATAAATTAGTTTAAGTGAGTAGAGGGGAGCCGAGTTGGAGTCTCTTCGCGCACAAGGTTGACTGTCACAGCACATAGTCTTCGCGATAGGGAGCAAACACGTCCAGCACCTCAGAGTCCTCGAGAGCGGTTGCCTGATGCTCGACATTGCCCTCCACGATAACACTGTCGCCGCTACGCAGTTCGATTGTCTTGCCGTCGCCGTCGAACTCGATGCGCCCGGTCACAACATAGACAAGCTGTTCATGAGGATGGCTGTGACTTGTCCCTTTCCATCCCTTCAAGAAATGGTGACGAACTAACATCAGGTTTTTGTTATAGGCCAATACCTGGCGCTGCATTCCCCGCTCTGGTGACGACACTGTGGTGGCATTTGTGGGCGTGTAGACTACTCCATTTTCTCTCATGTACCCTGTCGAAATGTACAGTCAGTTGTGAGGGTTCTCGGGCCAATACCCCGATGCGCTCTCGGTCCGGCGTCGTATGGCAGACGAGCTAAAGGACAGGTGCGCTTGCTCGAGGGGAACAGGCGCAACCGATGCTGCTGCACCACGGGCCTAGAAGGTTAACCGCGCCCCAATCTGGATCAGCCGAGGGCTGGCGGCAGACGTGATTTGGCCGTTCAGCGCAGACTTCAGGTTGGCCGTCGGCGCATTCAGGCTGACGAGGTTGAAGGCATTCGTGGCCTCGCCTCGGAGTTGGAACGTGAATCGTTCGAAGCGGAAGTCGCGGAACACTCCCAGGTCGATATTGCGATAACCCGGCGCCCGTAGATAGTCGCGTGGAGTGTTGCCGTCGGCTCCGCCGGGGCCGATGCCGCCGGTCACTCCGGGGCCGTTTTGAGTGAACGCGGCCGTATTGAACCACGCCGTCGCAGCAACCGAGCGGCTTCTGTGAGGATCGAGGAACGCGCTGACGCCCGGCACCAGATTGGGCCGGTTCGCGTTGGCACTGTCGAAGTTATTGTTGGCGCCGCTCGCGATATTTAAAGGCTGGCCGCTTTGCAGCGAGACGATGGGAGAAATCGTCCAGCCATTGAAGACGTGCTTCATCAGGAAGTTGGCACCTCTGTAGTAGTCGATGCTCCATATGCCTGAGATGCTGGCCACATGCCGGCGGTCATTGTCTGTCGGCCCTCTTTCCTCCCACAGATTGGCGAAATCCTGGGCGGTCGCCTGACCGATCGCCGATTCATTGACGCTCTGGAAGGAATGGCTGAAGACATAGAAGCCATTGATCATCAGGTTGCGGGTAAGAGGCCTGCTGGCCGAGACCTGAAGCGAGTGGTAGGACGCAGTCTCGTTGGATTCGCCGTAAGTAACCTGGCCCAGAACGCCCGGATCATACGGACGACGGGCGTTGATACTGGCCTGCGATGTGCTCGCTCCTGGCGCGTAAGGGGCATAGTTCTTATCCAACATGAACGGCAGATGATGCGACAGCGTGCCGACATACGCGACTGTCAGGCTGACATTTTTCGGGAGTTGGCGCTGAACAGCCGCGTTCATCTGGTAGAGCACCGGCCACTGATAGTTTCTGTCGATGGTCTCGATGCTGGCCGCGGGCAGGAAGCGTGGGTTCGCCGGACTATAGTGATAGGGAAATGGATCTCCGTTGGGGAAGGAGGCCGGATTCCCGTAGACGTTGGAGAACGAAGCGATGGAATTGAAGGTTTGCCGGATGGCAAAGGGCTGCGCATTGGCGGGCTGATTCCATTCGTTGCCGCTGACACTGCCATAGAAGATGCCCGCGCCGGCGCGAATCGCCGTCTTGCCATCTCCAAACGGATCCCAAGCGATACCGACACGCGGGGAAACATGATGCAGGCGGTTGTCGGCGATGCCGCGCGGCACACCGGCGTCTCCAGGGAACAGCATTCCAAGAGGCGCTGTGGGAACCCTGGTGGACTGCACGCCAGGGACAAATGTCGCGGTGAGGTTCGAAGACTCGACCGGGGACAATTGCACGTCATACCGCAATCCCAGGTTTAGCGTAAGTCTTGGAAGAACGCGATAGTTGTCCTGCAGGAAGCCCGCAAAATACCAGTCGCTCAAGAGCCCATGATAGGGAGTGTCCTGCTCCATTGTGCTTACCTGGCCGCTGACAAAGTCGGACAGTGCATTCCCCGTGGTTGTTGGAGCGGAAGAGGCGAAATTGAAGACGCCAAAGTTATAGAGGTTGCCGACGATCATATTTTTTTCCAACGACAGCTCGCCGCCGAAAGCGAGCGAGTGTTTACCCTTGATCATGCTGACCATGTCACGGAGCGCATAGAGGTCCGTTGTGCTGACAGGTCCAGCCAAAGCACCGCCGACATTGAAGTAGCCGGATACGACCAATTGGGGCAGTGTCTTCGGTCCCTGGGTGGTAAAGGTCGAGCCCAAATCATCCATGCCTGTACCGGACGGCAGGTTGACTCGACCTCCCGCCACGCGGGTGAAGGTGAACCATCCCTGGTTGGCGGTCGTCGTGCTAATTGTGTGTATGTCGCTGATGTTGACCACCTGCTGCGTCGCAAGGGACTGGTTGGTCGTATAAACGAAGGGGCCGCTGCTGGAGGCGTTGCCGGAAGCGTTCTGCGTGGTCTTCAGGTAGAAGTAGCTCACCGCAACGCGGTCCTTATCCGATAGGACCTGGTCGTATTTGCCGAGGTACTCGTCCTGGTTGGTGGGCCCGGTGAAGAAGCCAGAATAGCTGTTGTTGGTGGCGTTGGTCGGCAGCGGAACGTACTTGCTCATGATGTTGGCCGCGGTCTGGTCCAATAGCGCGGCCGGGATGCAATTGGGTTTGGCGGTCGCGCAGTTGGGGGAACTGTTGGTTCCATTGACCTGAACCTTCGTGGTCTTGGACGTGCCAGGCATGTAAACCTTAAATGAGTCCGCCGTGAAATCGCCCTCGCGCTCGGCGGTAGTTGGTACCACAGCGCCGGTGAGCTGTTGTCCGACGACCTGACGCAGGCCGCCGTAGCTGAAGAGGAAGAAGGCTTTGTCGCGCTTCAGCGGGCCGCCGACCACACCGCCAAACTGGTTGCGGTGATAAGGCGGATTGAATTTCGAATTCCAGGGAGTGTCGTTGAGGTCGGTGTTCCGGTTGAACTCAAACAGCGAGCCATGGATCTGGTTGGTTCCCGATTTCGTGATCGCAGTGACCACTGCGCCCGACATCTTGCCATATTGCGCCGAGAAGTCGCTGGTTTCCACGCGAAATTCCTGCAGTGCGTCAGGGTTGGGCAACGGGTTGCCGTAGTTGCGCAAACCGGTCATGTTGATGCCGCCGTCCAGGTAGAAGCTGACCATGGGAGTGCCGCCGTCGATGCCGCCGTTGACCACGACCTGCGTGGACGGCAGGCCGATGACGAAATTCGGTGTCCCATTGGGATTGCTGCTAGGGCTGGCGCTGTTGGATTGCACGCCCGGCGTCAGGGAAAGCTCGGCATACGCGTTGCGGTTGACCAGCGGCAGGCCGATGATCTCGGCCGGCTGGACAGTTCTTCCCAGTTCCGCGGTGCTGATATCCACCAGAGGCGGAGCTTCCGTGACCACCACGATCTGGCTTTGTACGCCGACGCCCAGGGTCACATTCAGCGCCTGCGTCTGGTCGACGGTCAGCACGACATTCTTCTGCACAAAGCTTTTGAAGCCGGTGGCATTCACTTCAATAGCGTAGGTGCCCACCGGAAGATACTGGATGAGGTACGTCCCATCGGCAGTCGTTGTGGTCGACCGCGAGAGCCCGGTGTCGATATTGGTTGCTTTGACGGTGGCTGAAGTTACCACCGCACCTTGCTCGTCCTTCACCGTTCCGGCGATTGTTCCGGTGATCTGCTGTCCGTAGGCAGTCATACCTCCGCAGAGGAGGAGAACGAGCAGCGCGAAGAACCGCGTGCCTGTACCGGTCAAGAAATATTGTGCCAACCTGCGTGTTTTCATACTGCCTCCGAAATTCTCTGGTGGTTCGATGTCGTTGTGAAGCTTCCATAAGAAACAGGGATCATCGCTTCGCCTGCATCGCTGGTAAGCGCCGCGCAACTTTTTACTCGAAGGCGGGACGTTCGTTTTCGGGGGAAAATGGTAGGCGCAGTTCGATTAGCCTTCAGGCCTGTTGGCGACGTCATGGTCATCCTCCTAAAGCTCGAGAGACGCAGCGGGCAGCCCTTTGGGCACTGCCTCGATTCTGCATCCTCCTTTGCGAACAACTGAGATTTCGGCGCGTCCGTTCGATAGTTGTACTTCACGAGAGCCCTGGGTGGTTCCAAGGTTGTCAATCAGAGTGCCCGTCCCGGAAAGGGAGAAGCGCACAGTTTGAGCCGAGTCGAGACAAAGAATGCCCTCTGCGTCAAATAACTTTGCTTCCACCGTAACGATGGTGTTCTTGCGCTCTTTCTCAGACAGCTTCAGTTGAACTGGCTTATCCCACTGCTCAGTCTGATAAGTCAAGTAGACTTCGTCCCGAACGATTACTTCGCCCTTAGTCGCAAGCGCCCGCAGATGGTTGCTCCCGCTTGCAAATGCAACTTCCCATCGCAGGCCAGCGGCAGGAAAGTTCTGGCTGTCGCGGCGCATGGTACCTAGGGAGTTTCCATTTAGAAAGAGCTCTGCGCGATCGCAGTTTGAGTACACGTGCACGCTGCGCTTTTCGCCTTCCTTACCCCAGCGAACCGGCCAGCTGTGTCCATAGATGTGGACCATCGGCTTTTCAGCCCAGTAAGACTGAAAGACGAAATAGGACTCTTTCTTGGTCAGGTCGCGCTCGACAACACCTTTCTGATTGACGCGCGGAATGCCATTGGTATCACGAAGAGGGGAGGCAAAGTCTTTGAATACCCATTGTGCGGAGCCGGTAAGCCAATCGAGACTCTCCAGGGTCTTGAGGTGCCAGTCGAAAAGGTTACAGGCGTAGGTCTCCGACCAGTCGCCGTCTTTCGAGACTCGAACGTCACCCCCGCTTTTCAGGTAATCAAGTCCGCGCTCGTCGGTTCCGATGCCAGTAGAAATCTTACGCACTACGCCTTCGGGGTCCTCAGAATGACGACCAGTCTGACTGTCCGCGCCCCATTCGATGTGAATGAATCGCTTGACGCGGTAGCGCTCCGTCAGGAGGCTCTGCTCGTATTGGCGGTAATTGCCGCGGTACCAGCCGGCCCAGATCGAAGGAGAATATACATCCGGGATATCGCGCGCGAAGTCACACCGTCGAAAAGCAGTCGGCCTGGAGCTGTCGAGCCGATGAGCCAGGTCGCGCATTCCTGTCATGAACGTTCGGATCGCCTGCTGGTCGACGCGGGGATACTCATTCGGCCAGTCGTCTTCATTTCCCAACCCCCAGAGAATGATAGAGGGATGGTTATAGTGCTGGTCGATCATGTGAGAGAGCATGTCCTGCGCATTCTTCTGAAACGCTTCGTTCCCGACACCGGCGCGACACCACGGAACTTCTTCCCAAACCATCAGTCCGAGCTCATCGCACAGATCGAGCACCAGCCGGTCCTGTTGGTAGTGCGCGAGACGGACGAAGTTTGCGCCCATCTCACGAATGAGCTGCATCTCGTCGCGCAGCAGGTCGTCGCTCATTGCGGCGGCCACGCCCGCGTGATCCGCATGACGCTGAGTGCCGCGTAGGAGTATCCGTTTGCCGTTTAGCTTGAAAGGACCGTGCTCGACAAACTCCAGCTCGCGTATGCCAAAGCGCTCGTCGAGATGCATCTCCCCTGCAGGACTAGAAAGTGTCACCCGGCAGCGATAGAGGTGAGGTGACTCGGGCGACCAGAGCTCTGGAGACGCCGCGCGGAATTCAGCCAGCTCAGTAAAGCCAGTCCAAGCGGAAAGCGTTTGTGACGACTGATGAATGCGCCGACCGCTTGCATCCGCGGCTTGAACTGTCACCGTGCAGAGAAGGCGCTGGTCGGAGGGATTGTAGAGTCTGCCCCTTACCGACACTTGCGCGGATCCATCGGCCGCGACGATGGGCAGGACATGAATTGACTCGAGCGCGACGGCGGGGACATACACAAGGTTAACGTGCCGGTAGATTCCCCCGTAAAGACAAAAGTCGCTGAGATCAGACGGAACTCGATCGGGATCGGGGCAGTTGTCGCAGCAGACTGTGACTGGAACGCCGCCCTTAGCGTCTGCAACCGGCAACCGCTGGAGGACCTCGGTGATGTCGAAGTCAAACTCGTCGTACCCGCCCTTATGCGTTCCGACGAGAAAGGACCCGACCCAGAGTGTGGTCGTCTGACCCGCACCCTGGAAGTTCAGGATTGTTCGCCCTCCGGCGAAGGGATTACGCAACGCAAGCCGCGTGCGGTACCATCCCTGACCGCGAAAATAAGGTTTGTCGGGGTCGCACGCATCATTCGCGTTAAAGCAGTGGGGAAGAACGGTGGGCTGCCACATCCCCGCCTCTTCAAAGTGCCAAATATCGCTGATGTCGCTGATCGCGCCCCGACGGAATTCCCATCCGGTATCCAATCGGCGGACGCGTTCGACGGCCCCGTTCTCTTCAGGGCGGGGCGCGAGGGGAGAACCGCGAAATGGCGCGGAGAGTAGAGCTCCGGCGGTTGAAATGGACGCAGTCATGAACTGCCGTCGCGTCGTGTGGAACAAGAGGGCCCTCTTTCCGAATGGCAGCAGCTTCGGGCTACTGCTCTGCCTTGGCTTGGCGGGCGGCGGAAGATGCGAACGGTAGTCGATCCGTCAAATTCTCCGGATTGGCTTCGCTCCTCTACCCAAGCGGGCCTATGTTGCGGCCTGAGTCATGGGTTGACAAGTGTCTAACGGTTTGATCTCGGCATGCAAGCGATGTCCTTCAAAATCTCTGTGTTAACGTTCATGCTTTTCGGTGTCAAACGTGCTTGAAAGTCATGGAATGAGGCGAGTATGATACGCCGACGGTGTGAATAGAGCGACATCAACTCGGGAATCATGGCAACCACAGACGGCGCAGGAACGAGGTGCAATCCTGCGCGAGTTGCGGGACGTTATAGCCAGCCCTTACTTCTGCAACAGCAAACGCTATCCTGCGCTTCTGCAATACATCGTCGAGAACACCTTGGCTGGCAAATCGGATCGCCTGAAGGAACGAACACTCGGCATCGAAGTGTTCGATCGGCCTTCGACCTATGACACCAACGCAGAAGCGGTCGTTCGTTTCACTGCAGGCGAAGTGCGCAAGCGGCTGCTCCTCTACTACAACGACCGCGGCCGGGACGCCGCTATCCGAATTTCACTTCCAGTTGGCTCCTATATCCCTGAGTTTTTGCATGAACAAGACGAATCGGACGATACGGGAGACTGTGTTGGTTCCCTGCCAGCTCACCTCCACGATGCAAACACTTCGGCAGACAGTGGCTCCGAAACGCACGAGCCGCGATCGATCTCACTTGTGCCTTTGGAAAAGCGGACCTCCGAGTCGGCCTTGCAAGATGAGGCCAGCCTTAGCCCGCCTCCGACGCAGACCAGGACCTACGTTAAAAGCCTTTTGTGGGTGGGCCTGGCCGGTATGCTGGCGATTGCCTTCCTTGCGGGATTGGGTTGGAAATCTCCAAGCGCCTCCCCTCCGACCCCCGTGGATGATTTCTGGAAGCCGCTCTTGCACGAGCAGCGCGCGGTTATGGTTTGTGCCGGGGGCGTAGTCTTTAAGAAGAACAACTTTTCGGGTGTGATCACGGCCGGCAAGGACGTTGAATATCCGTTTGTTTCCATGCAGACCGCCTCGGCGATCGCGCAAGTCAGCAGCATGCTGGCGCGCTCTGAAGTCACCACGCAACTGTTGTCCTCTCCGTCCACGCCCCTGACAGACCTCCGCGAACATTCAGACGTACTGCTCGGCGCTTACAACAACCAATGGGCGATGCGTTTATTGCAGTCGCAGCGCTTTCAATTCACTCCCGAGCCAGTGCAATCGATTGTCGACCAGATGCACCCTGACGCACACTGGTCGCGCGACAAATCCCTGCCTTACTCGAGCGCGGATGATTACGCCCTAGTGGCGCGCTTTCGCGATACGACCACCGGGAGTTGGGTTGTGGTTTTGGCTGGACTAGGCCGAAATGGAACGGAAGCCGCTGCTCAATTTGCTACCAGCCCGCACTATATGCAGTTGCTCCGCGATAATATGGGAAGAGATTTCTCAAACCTGAATGTCGAAGCGCTGTTGAAGGTCAATGTCATCGACGGAAAGACAGGGGCTCCCACGATTCTGGCTGTGGATGCCCGGTGATCCCCACCGCTCCCCATCACACCCAAAGAAGCGGTTGGCGAATCGGATAATTGCGGATGATCTCCCTGTCCGTCGGATCTGGGTTCAACGTCTTCCAAAGATCGATGTATTTCTGCTCGTGATAGGCGATGCCCGAAAACAGGAGGCCGGGCGAACGCACTGGCAAAGCGTCGAAATGCTCAACATCTTTTGCCCACTTCCATGCGCGCTTGTCCTTAAGATAGGGATAGATGAACTCCGCGCCCTTAGAGAGCCCACGCCCATCTGCAAGATGGAAAGAGGGTGGATCGGGAGCCAGCCCTTTCAGGGATTGGCAAAGGCCAGCCATCACGTCGAAGTTGAAAATCGAATAGCTGTAGGGCTTGGTGCGAGCCAGTTCCCGAGGAAACGCTCCATTCATATCCATCTGATTGGGTAGCAGAATTTCCTGGTAGCGCTGGTACACCGCTTTGCGCCTGACATCGTCGCCCGCCAAGCGAGCGAACTCGGCGGCCTGCAAAGCCCAGCAGAAGGCGTGGTTGTTATCGGTATCGCGCTCCTTCATTCCTCGCTCGCTATGGGAAAGCCAGTCGAGATAACTCGCGAACCAACCTTTAACCGCCGCAGCGTCGTGCGCGCTGAGCATTGTAGACCTCGGCGATGTGGACGCCAGAAAGCTGCTGGCTCTCGCCACCTCGACCAGATCAGATGCAGCGTGTCGATAATGCCGTAAGAGCGGCCCGTCGAAGATCCTTGCACCGCTTGAGCGTAGAGGAGGTTCGGGTTCATCCGTGTTTCTGGGGAAACGAACCAGGCACGGAGATGAGCGGACGCCCTCTGCCCATATCGGTGGTTGCCGGTCAGGAGCCATGCCGCAGTCAGAGCGGGCATCTGGACGGAGAGCGCCACCATCACCTTACGATGCTCGTCGAAATTCTCCGGATTGCTCTGCCCGTCGCGGTTGATGTACGGCCCGTTCGGGTCTTTCGGATTTGGCCAAAAGTAGTCCGCCTGAGAATAGAAATCGTGCAACCCGCCTGCGCTGCGTGAGGTACGGAACGCCGTGATAGTTAGGGGCTCTTGAGAAATATATTTGTCTGCAGCTTTCAGAATCCGCTCGCGGTCTGTTTGGCTCACTAGCCGGAAGGCGTCGGACTTTTTGGAGCTGCTTGACAGACCCAAAGTCACCTTGGCAGCGGTTATGCAACCGGCCGCTGTCGCCGCTTTCAAGAACCTTCTTCTCGAGAGTGAATTCTTCTGGTGCATTTTTCCTCTTCCGGGTTGAACCGTAGAGGCCCACAGAATGGATAACGTACCTGATTCTGGCTCATGTATGATGGTCCATCAAGCCCATTTGTCGTTGCCGAGAACTTATTTGAAGTGCACCAAAGTTTCCAGGAATAGCGATACAGGACACGGAATGGCAAGCCCTGCGCGAATGAACATTTGGCGCGCCCTACTTTTACTTGCGCTCGTGGCCAGAGTCGCAGCAATGCTCGGGAGTGCTCAGGTCATCCAGCCGAAAGCGACCTTAGGGCAGGCAGCGGCGCCATTGTCTGTCGAGCGCGCATCAGCAGGAGACTCGCCCGACGATCCTGGCCCGCTGGCCGCGGATCTTTCTCCAGCGTTGACGCACGCAGCTATAAGCAAGGCTGCGCAGAAGGTGGCCGACTGGCAACTGGCGCGCGCGGAACCCATCTTCAACCAGCAATGGACGTACGCTGCTTTGTATGAAGGTTTGCTGGCGGCCTCGAAGACAACAGGAGATCCGCGCTTCCACGGGGCGATGATCAAGATGGCGGCCCACTTCGATTGGAAGTTGATCGATGCGCGTTTTCCCCACGCGGACGATATGGCGCTGGGTCAGTCTTACATGGATTTGTATCTGGAGACGCACGACCCTGTAAGAATGGCTGACGTCAAAACGATTCTCGATCGCCTGATCGTCCGACCCGACGATCCGGGCAAGTTGCTGTGGTGGTGGTGCGATGCGCTTTTCATGGCCCCGCCGGTACTGACCAGGATGTTTGCCGCGACCGGCGACCAGCGCTACCTGAACTACATGGATCGCGAGTGGTGGGAGACCTCCGCGAGTTTGTACGACCCTGCGGATCACCTTTACTTCCGCGACAGCCGTTATTTCACGCAGAGCGAAAAGAACGGCCAGAAGATTTTTTGGTCGCGCGGGAATGGCTGGGTCATGGGCGCGTTTGCCAAGGTGCTTGAGCTCATGCCTAAGGACTATCCCAGCCGAGAGAAGTACATTACTCAGTACAAAGAGATGGCCGACCGGATTGCCGCGATTCAGGGTGCGGATGGACTCTGGCGCAGCGGCTTGCTCGATCCAGGATCGTATGATCTGCCCGAAGTTTCCGGTACTGCATTCTTTACCTATTCTCTGGCGTGGGGCATCAATCACGGAATCCTCGACCGGGCGAAATTTCAGCCTGTCGTAGAGCGGGCGTGGGCCGGAATGCTGGCGCACATCTACGCGGATGGCCGCTTGGGGTCGATCCAGCCCATCGATGGACAGCCGGGCAAGTTCAAGCCTTCCGCGAGTTCCGTCTACGGAGTCGGAGCCTTTCTTTTGGCGGCATCGGAAGTCGACGCCCTCGCGCAGAATTCGGCTCTCACTCGTCCCAGAATCACCGGCATCTCGCACGTCGGTTACTTTGTCTCCGACTTGCCCAGAGCGATCGCCTTCTGGCACGACCTGCTCGGCTTCGACGAATCTTATGATCTCAAAAAGAGTGGCAGCGAAGACGTGCGCATCGCCTTCATCAAAATCAACGATCGCCAGCACGTCGAGTTATTCAACGAAGCCCCGGCTCATCCGCCGAACATGATGAGCCATGTCTGCTTCACTGTCGACGACACCGAGCAGATGCGTTCCTATCTTCGTTCCAAAGGCTTCGACGTAAAGCTAGGCAACGGCAACAAGACGCGCGCTGGCGACTACGCTTTCGAGGTCAAGGACCCCGACGGTACGCTGATCGAGTTCGTCCAAAGCTTGCCCACGGGGATGGAAGCGCAGGCCGCCGGCAAATTCATGCCCGCCACGCGCATCGCAACCGGCATTTATCACGTCGGCTTCCTCGTCGGAAACAGCGAGAAGTCCAGCACCTTCTACCATGAGCTACTCGGGTTCAAGGAGATCTGGCGCGGAAGCAGTACTCCAAGTGAATTGAGCTGGATCAACATGCAGGTGCCTGACGGCGGCGACTACGTTGAGTTCATGCTCTACAGCAAACTCCCAGAGACCTTTGGCACTAGGAATCATGTTTCGCTTGTCGTTCCTGATGCACAAAAGGCGATCGCCGTCCTCCAAGCGCGGCCAGCCTACAAAACCTATGGCAAGCAACTTGAGATGCACGTTGGCAAGAACGGCAAACGGCAGGTGAACCTTTATGATCCCGACGGGACTCGAGTGGAACTCATGGAACCTAACACCGTTCACGGCAAGGCAGTGGCGTCTTCGACCGCGCCGCCTCCTTCTCCGCCTCCTGCACAAAGATGACAACGCTCAGAGCAAGAAGACGCGGCCGACCGCCTACCATCATCGACGTCGCAAGAGAAGCAAAGGTCGGCGTGATGTCGGTCTCGCGTGTGATTAACAATCATCCGAGCGTAAAGCACTCGACGCGCGCCAAAGTCATGAAAGCGATCGCCAAGATTGGCTATTCGCCCAATGACGCGGCGCGGATGCTGAAGGGCCGCAGGGGGCGGACTATCGGCCTAATCGTCCCGGATCTGTCAGACTTCTTCTCCAGTTGTTTTCACGCGATTCAGGAAGTTGCGATACGGCACGACTATCAGACGCTGGTGGTTGCCACTGGAAGAAGCGTTGCAGTCGAGGAGCAGCAACTTGAATCGATCCAGAGTCGGGTTGCGGGGCTGCTCATCGTTAGTTCAGGCAGTGACGGACGGCGATTGAAGATGATTCAGCAAAGCGGCGTCCCGGTTGTCGCTCTCGACCGGCCGGTTGCTGGAGTGCAAGCGGATGCGGTGCTGGTCGAGAACCGAGAAGGAGCGGAACAAGGCGTTCGGCATTTGATCGAACACGGGCACAAGAAGATTGCCTGCGTTGGCTTTGACTCTGGCAGCTACACGGTGCGGGAACGGATCGAAGGCTACAAACTTGCGATGCGGAATGCCGGTCTCGAGCCAATTCTTTTTAGCCAGGTCAGCAGCCTCGAGGTGATGCAGGCTCTGGCGCAGCGCTGGTCCGCCGCCAAGGACCGGCCGACGGCAGTGTTCTGTTTGAAGCGAATTTCATCGGTATATCTCATCCAGGCGCTCCACCTTCACAAACTGAGAGTGCCGGAGAATGTTGCCGTAGTGGGCTTCGACGACTTCGAGCTCGCCGAGGTGTTGGGGACGCCGCTAACGGTCGTGCGTCAAACTCCAACCGGGATGGCGCGCGCTGCCGGCGAGCTTCTCTTCAAGAAAATCGCCAATCTCCAGGAGGGCGCGGTGTCGGAAACACAGACGGCAAAGATGCTCTTTCCCACCGACTTGATTATTCGCCGGTCTTGCGGCTGTCCGGCCAAGGAGTAGACGTCGCCTCGCGACATTCGTCGTGAGCCGCTCGTGTGAGCCTATTTAACAAAGAGCCGTTCTTCTATTTTTCTTTGACCTTGATGACGAAGTAGAGGAACCTTCCATCTTGCGGCAAGAGAAGCTGGTGGGGTACCGTGGCAGGAATGTGGACGATGTCCCCCTGATTTAGGGTTGTTTCGACTCCGTTCAGTACAGATTTGCCTCTGGTCTCTCCCCGGCTAACGGTCTTGCCATCCTGCACCGTGCCGCCTGTCACGAGCTTGGCGCTTCCTTGTACTACAAAGAAAAAGTCGGCATAGTTCTCATGAATCTCAGCCCCGCCATTCTTGCTGCGAAGCGCAATCATCGTGAACGAGTTTGGATATTCGTTCAGCTTGCTGCTCGCCGCACCCTCGGATCCTCGTGCCTTTGCGCTAAGCTCTTGAGCTTTTTCGATCAATTGACTTTGCGTCAAGTGATCTACTGTGAGTGTTTGAGCACCGGCGAGGGGAAGCACGGACGCGGCAAAAACCAGGGATGCAATCGTCAGTTTCATGAGTCACCTCGGAAACAGGTCTGCTGAAATCATTCTCGTTTTCGAAATCACCGGCTCAACCATCCACCATCGACGACCAACACATGGCCGTGCACATAGTCGCTGGCGCTCGATGCAAGAAACACTACTGCACCGGCCAGGTCGTTTGCGCAACCCCATCGTCCAGCGGGAATCCGTTCCATGATTTGGCGGGACCGCTCTGGGTTCGCCCGCAATGCTTCCGTATTGTCAGTAACCATGTAGCCGGGTGCAATCGCATTCACGTTGATGCCTTTTGCGGCCCATTCATTGGCGAAGGCCTTCGTGAGTTGTCCGACGCCTCCTTTGGCTGCGGCATACGAAGGAACAAAGATTCCGCCCTGAAACGTCAATACGGAAGCAATATTAATGACCTTGCCCGAACCATGGGCCAACATATGCTTCCCCGCGTTCTTTGTCAGGCGGAACACGCTGGTCAGATTCGTATCGATCACTGCCTGCCAGTCTTCCTCAGAGTGCTCAACGGCGGGCACGCGCCGAATGGTTCCGGCGTTGTTGACGAGAATATCGATGGCGCCAAAATGGTGGACCACCTGTTCAATTAGCAATGAACAAACAGAGGCTTCGCTCACATCGCCAACCACCGCGAACTGATTCGCTCCCACCTTGCTTAGCATTTCCTGGGTGACTTCTGGTACCGTGCGCGAGCCGTGGATGGCCACGTTTGCGCCCGCTTCGGCCAGTGCCATAGCAATTCCTGCGCCTAGCCCGCGAGACGATCCTGTCACCAGCGCAGTCTTACCCTTCAGACTGAATCTCTCCAATGTCACGGCACGATCCTTTTCGGCTAAAGCAGATCCGCAATCGCCAAGGCATCCATATCGCTGTAGAGCTGATTCTCTCCACCCATGCCCCAGCAGAACGTATAGTTCTTTGTTCCAACTCCGGCATGAATCGACCAGCCGGGAGAAATGACAACTTGTTTGTTGGCGATCACGAGGTTACGCGTCTCCTTGCCAAGGCCCATCAGGTGAAACACCCGCTCGTCGGCTCCGAGGTCGAAGTAGCAGTAAACTTCTGATCGCCTCATGTGCGTATGCGGCGGCATGGTGTTCCAGACGCTTCCGGAAGCGAGCCGTGTAAAGCCCATCACCAGTTGGCAACTCCTGGTTCCCTCCAAGTGAATGAGTTTCGTTATCTCCCGCAAGTTCGCGGCTTCAGAGACGCCAAGCATAACCTTTGCTTGTTCGGCAGACCGAATGAGCTTAGTCGGATGCGTCGCATGAGCCGGATAACTCAGCAGATAGAACTCCGCCCAGTGCGCCGGATCGGCGCTAAAGAATACAATCTCTTCATTTCCACGGCCAACGTAGAGAGCATCCAGATTCTTCAGCTCAAATGCAATACCGTTGACTTTGACCACGCCAGCACCGCCGATATTCAGAACGCCAAGTTCCCGCCTCTCGGTGAAGTACGATGCCTTGAGCACATCGTCGGTAGGCAAGAAGAGAGGCTCGCCAACAGGTACCGCCGAGCCGATCACTGTGCGGTCAAGATCGACATACGTTAATCCGATCTGTCCCCGATGAAAAAGATGGTCGATAAGAAACGTGTTGCGCAATTCTTCGGTGGTCATCGTTCGATAGCGGACAGCGTCCGACATTTGCAATATTCTCACGGGGCTCATACTCTCTTTCTGGCAAGCAGTGCGGCGGCCGTCAATAGCTAGCGCAGTCCTGATATCCACAATAAACAATAACGATAACACAACCATTCGTGGTCACGGAACGGGTTCTGGAATAGACTAAACGTCCTATTAAAGCTGGTTGCTGACTAACAATGATCGTTCTGGACGTCGTTCGAGATACATCATAATGCCCAAGAAGTGAATAACGTTATAATGAATTCCATTTCGACAGGCCAGAATTTTGTAACAGGGAAGTCGCCGCAGGCAGCAGCACCCGCCGGACAGGCTAAAAAGGCTGGGAGGCTACACGATGAATGCGAACAGTGAGGGCGGGCGCCTGCGTTGGTCTATTTGCGCCATGTTGTTTTACGCCACGACGGTCAACTATATGGACCGGCAGGTGCTGGGCATCCTGTCCCCCACGTTGCAACACTCCATCGGCTGGACTGAGGCCCAGTATGGCTACATGATCGCCGCGTTCCAGATCGCGTACGCCGTCGGATTGTTAGTGGCGGGTAGGGTGATCGACAGCGTAGGCACCCGCTTGGGTTACGCCATCGTGATGGCCATTTGGAGCCTGGCCGCGGCATCGCATGCGCTGGCCCGCACTCCGTTGGGTTTTGGAATCGCGCGCTTCTTCCTTGGACTGGGCGAATCCGGAAACTTTCCCGCCGCTCTCAAGTCAATCGCAGAGTGGTTTCCGCGCAAGGAACGCTCTTTGGCCGCTGGAATATTCAACTCCGGCGCCAACTTGGGCGCCATTGTTGCCCCGCTGCTCATTCCCTTCATCACGGTGCGGCTCGGCTGGCCCTATGCGTTCCTCGCTACCAGCCTATTCGGCTTGCCTTGGCTCATCGTTTGGCTGACGTTTTACCGCAAGCCGTCGGAACATTCTGACTTGACTCCGGCCGAGTTGAATTTCATACAGAGCGATCCCATCGAATCGGCGCACCCCATACCCGTAGGCCGGCTTCTGCGCTATCGCGAGCTGTGGGCTTTTCCGGTAGCGAAATTCCTGACGGACCCAGTCTGGTGGTTCTATCTCTATTGGTTGCCCAAATTTTTCGACGCCCGTTACCACGTCTCGCTGCTGCAACTGGGATTGCCGCTGGTGATTGTGTATAACGCTTCGGCCATTGGCAGCATCGGTGGCGGCTGGCTCCCTGGCCTGCTTCATCGCCATGGCTTTTCGATGGCGAAGGCGCGTTTCTCGGCCATGCTATTGTGTGCTTGTCTCGCCGTGCCTGTTCTGTTTGCCAACCGCCTGCCGTCCCTGTGGTCCGCCGTCGCGTTGCTGAGTTTCGCTGCAGCGGCACATCAAGGATTTTCCGCGAATCTGTTTACTATTCCTTCCGATCTTTTCCCGAAGAAAGCTGTGGCAACTGTGGTCGGCATCGGTGGAACGGCGGGTTCGGTTGGAGGGGTGCTTTTTTCAATCGCAACGGGATGGATACTTCAAGCTACCCACAGCTACACGCTGCTGTTCTCGCTTGCGGCGGGCGCCTATCTGGTCGCGCTGCTGCTTCTGTTTCTGATCGTGCCGAAGCTCACTCGCATTGAGGACCCAGCCTAATCGCCATTGGATATGGGAGGGAGCGGAGAAAGGATCGTTGCATATATGGCTGAGCATTCCGATTGGCACAGTTTGTCTTCGCATTGCCGGAGTTGGCGACCTGGACTCCCCATTTACTTTCGTGGAACCGTCCTCTCGATTCTGTTCGCCGCTCTTGCGGCTGGAGCATGGGCGCAACAGTTGCGCCTTAGCAATCCAATTAACATCGACCGCACCGAAGAAGTAGTCGAGGTCCCGCTAGAGCAAGTCGCCAGGCACCTGCGTTTCTCCGCGGTACAATTGCAGTCGCTCGTTGCCACCGATGCTGCGACCCAACAGCGCATTCCAAGCCAGCTTTACAGCAGCCGACCTGGCGCCGATCCGGACATTCTGCTCCTGCTGGTGAAATTGCCAGCTAAAGGGTCGATGAATGTCGGATTTAGTTTGGATCCTGCCGCAACGCCGCAGGAACCCTTGGTCTTCGGCCGTGCGATTCCTGAGCGCAAAGACGATTTTGCCTGGGAGAATAAAGTTGTAGCTTATCGAATCTACGGGCCGGCGTTGGAGGCCACAGGCGAGATTTCCTCCGGCATAGACGTGTGGTCGAAGCGCGTCCCTAATTTTGTTGTAAACAGTTTTTATGAGCAAGACCACAAAGCTGCCGTCGCCCATAATGCCGCCTTGTCGTACCACAACGACAACGGAATCGGACTCGATTCCTATGACGTGGGGCCATCCCGCGGCTGCGGAGGCACAGCGGTGTGGGCTGAGGGCAAGCTGAATGTCTCAAAGAACTATACGGTCGCCAGAATCCTGGCTGCGGGACCAATCCGTTTTGAATTCGAGGTATCCTACGCGCCGTGGCAAGCAGCCGGAAGAATGACAACTGAAACCAAGCGGATCACTCTGGATGCGGGCTCTCATTTGAACAAGATTGCGTCGACCTTTACGTTCGACGGAGGCTCACCCCTCGATTTGGCGGCAGGTATCGCCATTCACGAAGGCGGCGTTGCCACGTTGCCCGCCGGAAAAAGCATTTCCGCCGTATGGGACACGCCGCAGAAGCCATCCGCGGGCAGGATTGCCACGGGCCTGGTATCACTGCCCGCCGAGCACGCCACGACAACGACTGCGGCGAATCACGCGCTGATGATTTTTAAGCGGCATTCGGGTGAGTCCTTCACGTACTTCGCCGGGTCGGGCTGGTCAAAAGCGGATATGCCAACGCAGGAAGATTGGAATATGTATCTAGTCCGTTTCGAGGAATTGCAGGAACACCCAGTCGCCTTCACTTGGTCAAAACGATACCGTCCGACAAGCTTTTGCATCCGGGCCAGTCGCTCAGCTTTGCCCGCAAAGCGCCGATCATGGCAGGAATGGCACTGTCGATGACTATGATCGCCTGCAATTACGTCCAGGCGCAAAGTATCATGCTGCTGTTCATGTCCGTTTCTTTCTTCGGGACAGGGGTTGGCGCATTGGGTTGTACCGTTGTCTCCGATACCTCTCCAAAGGGAATGATCGGCACGTACGGAGCGCTCTTCAACTTCATCGGCAACATCGCTGGCATCACGACGCTGATTATTTTCGGATATTTGATCCAGAAGACCGGTTCGTTCAATGACGTGCTGATCTTCGTAGGCTTGACTGCCTTCTGTGCCATCGTTAGCTATGGCCCGATTGTCGGGGAAATCAAGCGCTTTGACCCGATCGCCAGCGTGCCCGCTGAGAGAGCGGTCTGACTCAGAAAGTCAGTTAGGGAGAATATGAGGAAACACCAGTCGGGTATCTTTCGCCAGCCGCAGCTACCAAGAAGGGTTTTGAGTTCTTCCCACTTCCGATGAACCGAGGAGATCCGATTTATGCCCGAGTGGCCAGGAAATTTCCGGCGTAATGCCTTCAAGCAAGCACTCTCAAATTTTCAGCGTCAAATTGGGTTGTGGAGCGGACTCTGCAGTCCGATGGTAGCGGAGATCATCGCCGGCGCGGGTTTTGATTGGATCGTTATTGACGGCGAACACGCTCCGAACGATATCCCGTCCCTTCTCGCGCAACTGCAGGCCATGCGCGGAGGCACCGCCGAGCCGGTCTTCCGCGTGCCATGGAATGATCCTGTGATCATCAAGCGCGCGCTCGATGTAGGTGCTCGCTCACTCCTCGTTCCTTTTGTGCAGAACGCAGAAGAAGCGCGCAAAGCGGTGGCCGCCGCTCGCTACCCTCCGCTGGGCATACGAGGAATCGCTGTGGGAACACGCGCGAACGACTATGGCCGCGTTCACGGATATCACGCGAACGCGCACCTTGACACCTGCGTTCTTGTGCAGTTAGAAAGCAAAGCTGCGCTGAAGGAAATCGAAGCGATCGCGGCCGTCGAAGGCGTCGATGGTCTCTTCATCGGTCCCAGCGACCTTGCTGGCGGCTTGGGTCACCTTGGCAATCCAGGCCATCCAGAGGTGCAGACCGCCATCCAAGACGCTGCCGAACGCATCCGAGCAGCCGGAAAATCCGCAGGCACATTGTCGGGGAACGTCGACGCAGTCGAACGTCTCATCTCTCTCGGATTCAACTTCACCGCTGTTGGCAGCGATGTTGGTCTTTTGGCTCGCACTGCTGAAGATGTGGCGGCCCGGTTTCGTCTGAGCTGAGGAAGCGCAGAGGCTTCGACACCAGACAAGGGAAATCATGTGAACAGTTGGATTCATCGCCTTGGCGTTAGGGGCCGCCCCCAATGCTCACGAACCTCTTGGGCCCGATCACAAGGTCGTTGCGTTCGGCCGCACCCGAAGAAGCTTGAGGCTTGCGTCGCAGAGCGGAGCCGCGCGCGGCTTCGATCCAAGGGTTTGATTCCGAATCAGTTAGTTTCAGCCTTATTGGGACTTTCTCGGAGCCGCGCAAAACTGCATGTCACTCATTCCAAAGATAAAAACCAGCGCCGAGAGTGGGTTGCGATGCATCTCAAGAGCGACAGTAACTTTTATTTTCAATAACGTGGCGGGAGAGAGTGGGATTCGAACGTAATCTCGAACGTACTTTGAAGACTTTAGGCGGTAAGGGTGGCACCGTAAGTCCTTGAAAGTACTTCCAGGGTATTCTTATTGGACCTGTGTTGGCCCTGCGCCGCGAAGCTGGCCACTGGCGGAGACGCCAGCCTTTTCAGCCGACATTAAAAGTGATTGCAAGTGCTTAGAGGTGCCTCCCGGCGTTGTAAGTCACTGATAATCACAGCAGGCAAAGTCCACTGCCGGTAAAGCTGCCGGTAAGTTTTTTTAGCCTTGTGTTCTTCTTGGCAAGCAGTCCTCATGCGCAGTGCCGATCGCGATCCGCCCCTGGCTACCGCCGTGAAAGGGTGCTGTCAGGCTGGATCATGTTGTAATTAGAGATTTCCGCTCACGCTAGGGCTTCCGCCTAAACACTTGAATCTGGAGCCTTGCAGGCGATCAATTCGGTGGGGTTTTTAGCTCGGCTCTGGCTCTGCCGACACCATCGTCGGGGAATGGCACTCGCTGCCGGGGAATGCATATTGACTAATATTGACTAGGCCAGAGCCGCTTTATACAGGGCAACGAGTTTCCCCCAGGCACGCTCGGCCTCGGGCTTGTTATAGATCGGCACACCGTCGCGGACGGGCATATCCGGCACGCACCAGCCATGCTGTGCTGAATACACCTCGATTTCGGCGGAAACCTTCGCGGCTGCGAAGGCTTCCTTCAGCTTATCCTTGGCATCCGGCTGACGCGAGTCGTCATTCGATGCGATCCCGAAATACATTCGCGCCTTGATCTTCGGCGCGAGCAGATGCGGGCTATCGGGTTTGTCGGTCACCAGGCCTCCGCCGTGGAACGATGCTCCCGCGGCAATGCGATCGGGCAAGAACGCGGCGGTCCTTACCACGAGCGCGCCGCCCATGCAGTAACCCTGAGTTCCGATCTTCTTTGCCTTGTTTACTTCTTTTTGCGCATCGAGGAAGGCAACGTAGGCGGCGGCATCCTTCTCGGCATTGCCGGCCGCGTTCACCGACGCCATCAGCGGCCGGAGCTTCGCCATATCGTCGGCATTCTGAAAGTTGAAGCTGGAGGCATCCGTGAAAGGAGCTTTGGATACGCGATAAAAGGGATTGGGCACGAGGACGGAATATCCGTCATCCTCAGAGGCAATACGCTTGGCAATGGCGCGCATAGAGGGCCGCAACCCGAATGCGTCGGGCCAGATCAACACTCCCGGATGGGCACCCGTTTTCGGACGAATGAATGCGGCGTCGCAAGTTCCGTCCGGAGTCTTGATCTCGACGTCGGTTTCGATCACTTCAAGGCCCACGGTCGCTGCCGACTGTACCGTCGCAGCCAGGCCCGCACCCACCAAGAGGGCTGCAAAGTCGCGCCGTGTGATGTCTCCGGGATGCGCGTCGTTCGTCAGTTGGTTTTTCTGGTCATCTGTCATGGATTTTTCCCTGCAACGAGTTTATCGCTTTTGGCTACCCGAGCGCATCCCAAGCTGAATGCGCAAGACGGTCAGTCAAGCAGGATCTGGTCTCGCATGCCACCGAACGCAATCGCGCGGACGGACTCTTTGGCGTAAAGGTGATATGGGAATCCGGGATCGATTTGGCTCGCCTCGTCGAGTGCCTCTACTTGTTCCGCCGAGAACGCCACGTTGAAGCTCGCAAGATTATCCTGCAGCTGAGAAAGCTTTCGTGCCCTGATGATGGGGATGACCGGCACTGGGCGGTAGCGGAGCCATGCCAGCGCGACTTCCGCCACTCCGCGGCCGGTCTGATCCGATACCGCTTTGATGGTCGCGACGATTCGGCCGGTTCGCTCTTGCTCGGGCATGAGATCCTTATACGCCACCATCGTGTCGCTGTTCAGGCGGCCTTGCTCGGGCGAGCGGTGGCCGTGGTACTTGCCGTCAGAATGCCTTTGCCGAGAGGCGACCACGCTGTCAAGCTAAGGTTCAGGGCCTTGGCCATCGGGACCGACTCCCGCTCCACGCTTCGTTCTATAAGGCTGTATTCGATCTGCAAGCCGACGAAGGGAGACCATCCGCGCAGTTGGACAAGTATATTCGCCTGGGCGATCCACCACGGGGGGGGCCGTTGGAATTCGTGAAGAGAACGACGCCATCGAGCTTGAGGATGTCGAGGGCGTACGAGAGTTCTTCCAGCGAGGCATCGACATCGGGCAAGGGGAGGCAGGCGAAACCTCCGAACCGGTCTGGCCGCGCATGAACGAGTTGGGCCGAGAATTCATTGCAGCGCCGCGCCAGAGCACGCGCCTTGGCGCTATCTCCCGTGTGTACGCCGGGCGTACTCAGAGAGACGACGGCAACGTCGATGCCGGCGTCATCCATGAACGAGAGACTCGCTTCCCTGGACCAGCGAAGCGGCGCAAGTCCACCGACGGGAGCAGTCGCGTTCTCCGTCGCTTGCCAAAAAACGTCTGGCAAGATGTGGTGATGGGTGTCGATGGTCAATGATGTATTCGGAGTGCCGGTCATATTTGCGTGCATCCGCTTTACGTGCATCCAGGACCCCGGTTCTTAGCCCAGAATCAGATTGGCGGCGCGGCCCGCAATCATGTGGGCCGACGCGTTTGTTCCCGGCCCGGTAATGATGCGCGGCATCACGGAGGCGTCCGCAACGCGTAAACCCACAATGCCGTGCACGCGAAGCTCTGGGTCGACTACAGCGAGCTTGTCCACACCCATCTTGCAGGTACCAACTGCGTGTCCAAAACTCGCCGAGGCAAGCCGGGCAAGTTCTTGGATCTTCTCGTCGCTCGCCTTGGGTCCTGGAATGAGTTCGCTCTCGCGCAAACTGTCGAAGGCATGGTGATTCCCGATTTCACGTGCAATTTCGATGGCACGGACGACTGCAGCAAAATCCTGATCCGTTCCGAGATAGTTGCCCTCGATCACAGCGGGATCCTGAAAGTTGGTGCCGAACAAGCGGACGGAACCTTTGCTGGTAGGCTGCACAAGAGCGGGCGCAATTGTGAGCGCATCTGCTGGAGGATTTCCAAAGCGCGAGGCTACTTCGGGCGTAACCACCGGTAGTTGATGAAGCACAAGGCTGATGTCAGTGTCTGCCGAAGGACTGCTCGATAAGTAAGCCTCTGCCTCGACGGCGTTGCTGTCGGCCGGCCGATCCGGCATCTTGCCTTTGTACTTGAATACGACGCCGGAGACGAGAACATGATCCTGGAGATTCTCGCCAACGCCGGGTAGGTTCTCGACGACGTCGATTCCAAAGCTGCGAAGCGCCTTCGCGTCCCCGACGCCTGAGAGCATCAGCAGCTTCGGGCTATGGATGGAGCCCGCGGTGAGGATCACTTCCTTGTCGGCGGCGATATCTTGTGTGGCGCCATCTGTAATTAGCTTCACACCCACGCAACGAGTGCCTTTGAAGTTCAATTTCACAACGTTGGTGTTGAGCAGCAGAGTGAGGTTCGGCCTCGACAGCGCTGGGCGCAGGAAGGCGCGAGCGGCACTCACGCGAGTCCCATCCGCAGCGATGTTCATGTTGATGTACCCAGCGCCGGGGCGCATCGGTCCGTTTACATCATCCAGTATTGGCATTCCCATCTGTTGTGCAGCGTCAAGGAAGGCTGGCGCCGTCGGATGAGGATCTTTCGGCCGGCGGATGTGTATGGGACCACCGGAGCCACGCCATTCATTCGCGCCGCCTTCCCAATCCTCTTGTTTCTTGAAGACCGGAAGCACGTCGGCGAAAGCCCATCCCTTGGCTCCGTTCTTGGCCCACGAGTCGAAGTCACGTTTCATGCCCCGCATCCAGACCATGGCATTGATGCTGCTGCCGCCACCAACTACGTGGCCGAGGGCCATATTGAATTTGCGATTGTTCAATCGCGGCGAAGGGACGATGGGCAAGTGGTAGTCGAGCGGTCCGGCGACATTGTAGAACCAGATGCTAGGGTTCGTGATGGTCGGCCCGTCGTCTGGTCCTCCCGACTCGATGACGAGTACCTGCGCGCCCGATGCGGACAGTTCAGCGGCAAGAACCGAACCGGCCGCACCCGCCCCCACCACGATATAGTCATATCGCTTTTCTTCCTTCGCTAGGTTGGGCATGGTTAGACCTCGACCTCTTTCCCCGAGGGATCGCTGTGGTACCGTGTCGTGCCCCCAGTTTTGAACGAGCCTGCAGTGTCGTAGCTGTCCTCGAGAAACTGGACGTAAGCAACCTTGTCTCCCTCGAAACGCGCCAACAGGCTAAAGGGAGACGTAATTTCCTTCCCGGTCACATTCGATTTGTAGGTAAAGGAGCCGAAGAATGAAACGCGGTTACCCTGCTCAATCGTGTCGGTGACCTTGAAGTCGAGTGTTTTCCAGTAGCGTTGGATCGCAGCAAAGACATCGGACAGCGCCTGAGGCCCCTTGTGAGTGCCAGTCCATGGCTCAACTTTCTTCAGTTCAGGGTTGTTGAAGTTCAATGAAACGTAGGTGACGTCCGGCGTCATGAGTTGACTGAGCACTTTGAGATTCGTGGTGTTCTGCAAAAGATGTTGAAGCACTGCGGTCAAGTTTGTCGACATTTGTTAATCTCTCTTCTCTTTGTGTCTCAGTTCGTGGTGAACGAAACTACTGCCAAGCATTTGGTTGCTTCGGATCACTAAACGTTTCATTTTAGCGCGTGTTTTGCGAGAGTGTTGAATTGCAGTATTGCAAATTCAATCGCTCCTGTTCGATTCCGCTCCGAACGACTGCGACTGCAACTCTTCGCGCACAGACTTAATATTCGATTTTGTATCAGCATCGGTTGTGTGCTTATCAAGGTAGTCAAGCAGAATGAGGGTGTTTTTTTGAGACTTGCTGGAAGTGTGCCTAATCGAGCTTGGATTAGCAAACGACATTTTCACCAAAGACAAGGCCGTGACACTATCCTCCTTGGTGAGTTGTCTGGAGCGCAGGTAGCTCATTATCTCAGGAGCCGCACTATCGCCGAGGCGTGCTAGATACTTTTCGCTCCACGACGTGCGCAAGCCATTGGACACTTCGTGAAAAGCACGCTCAACGGCTTGCTGTCTCCACTGCGGATCGTCCTCAGCTAGCTTGCGTTGGCCAATGGCAATCACCGAACAAAGGGTCATAACTAGCGCCGCTGCTATTCTTTTCACATGGCATCCTCGTTAGCGGGTTTTTTTGATATCGGAACCGTTGCTGATTGAGCCGTGCCCCACTGAAGAACCAATCACATTAAAGTTGTTAGTCCGAACGTTGTAATAGCCGCCGTTCACATCCATTCGCACCGCTTGCGTTACATTCATGTTGAAGGACTTAGTTGCACATGTGCCGAGCGGTGCGTCGTCGTATGTCCCGTTGCCGTTGGTATAGAAGGTTGTCAGGATGTCACCCCAACCACTGCCATTTACGCTCTCCTGTGGGATCATTGCCGCTGATTGTATCGCGTGCGTGTTCTGATCCTGTACCTGATACTTCACATCGACATGGATTCCATAGTCCGTGCTTTTGCATCCCCCATTCGCGCCGTTAGCTATCAGGTTGACCGATATCACATTGAGTGACGTTGGTATTTGCACGAAGAAGGTCTTGCTAGTGCTGGTCTGTCCGCCCGACGTTACGGTCACATTCCAGTTGCCACCAGCATCGGCGGAGTTCTGAATCGTGAAGGTCGCTGTGATAGTCGTAGAGGAGGAGACCGAAACATTCGATACTGTGATGCTCGTCCCAGCTTGTATGGTAGCGCCCGGACCGAAGCCGGTCCCGGTAATGGTAACGTTTACCGCTGTCCCTACTAAGCCTTGAGCAGGACTGATACCGCTTACCGTGGGATTCACGGCCTTCCGCGTCAAAAATCTTCCGCCATTCCGACATTACCCTGATCTTCAAAACCACGTTTGAGGTATTCACCAGGGTTGGCCCCGACAACTCGCTTGAACGCCTTACTGAACGCAGCGTCGGACTCGTAACCGACCGACCGAGCGACGTCTATGAGCTTTTT
>Ga0307478_10000120_pt1 | contig 91373 bp, 82 predicted proteins | sample atmos_gasesECM4C_2_FD_203713 | JGI IMG/M metagenome (GOLD analysis project Ga0307478, IMG submission 203713) | Hardwood forest soil microbial communities from Morgan-Monroe State Forest, Indiana, United States - atmos_gasesECM4C_05 | ecosystem: Environmental > Terrestrial > Soil > Temperate...
GAATTTCATGCAGAGTGGCTGAGGGACGAGCCCTGTGACGCCACGGCAACCGGATCGGGATCATATATCCCGACCGCCAGGTGCCAACTCCCGCCCGGAAACGGGGAACATGAGATTCGGATGCGAGTTGCATTGCATTCCGATAACCTCTTTTCCTTTTTCCTGGGAAAGAGGCCTTTGTATTTTAGGGCACTTTTTCCCCGGCTCGTCCCCAGCTATTCGCTGCTGAAAAAGAAAGCGAGTAGCCCAATGCCGAACCACGACGCTCATGCTCATTACGAATTGCGCTGCCGGGAATGCGGCCGGCACTGGGGAAACCAGCCCCGCTCGATCTGCGACGATTGTTTCTCTCCGCTCGAAATTACTTACGACTACGACTGGATCCGGTACCTGCTGAGCGAGGGCTCGACGAACCAGCAGAAGTCCAGCCGTCAGCGAATTTCGCAGAGGCCGCCGAATATGTGGCGTTACGCCGAGTTGTTGCCGCTGCCCTCGGCCTTTGAGACGCGGCTTCCGGTCGGCTTCACGCCTCTGTTCCAGGCGCCGCGTCTTGCGGCGCGGCTTGCCGGCAACTGCGACGGGAAAACGGCCGCGCAGAATCTCTACATCAAGAATGATGCTGTCTGTCTGCCCACGCTCAGTTTCAAGGATCGCGTCGTAGCCGTGGCGCTGGCGCAGGCCGTCGCATTCGGCTTCGACACGGTGGCGTGCTCTTCCACCGGAAATCTGGCCAACGCCGTCGCGGCGCATGCGGCGCGCCTGGGGCTAAAAGCCTGGATCTTCATCCCATCCGATCTTGAGCAGGCAAAGATTCTCGGCACGCAGGTCTTCGGCGCGAACGTCGTGCGCATCGCGGGTAACTACGATCAGGTGAACCGTCTGTGCTCACAGATTGCCGAAGAGCGGCGCTGGGGATTCGTCAACGTAAACCTGCGCCCTTACTACGCGGAAGGATCGAAGACTGTGGGCTTCGAAATCGCCGAGCAACTCGGCTGGCGCCTCCCGGACAACGTTGTGGTGCCCATGGCCGGCGGGTCGCTGATCACCAAGATCAAGAAGGCGTTTGACGAGCTAATCAAGCTGGGGCTGGTCGAGGAGAAGCCGGTGAAGTTTTTCGGCGCGCAGGCTACCGGCTGCTCTCCGATTTCGACTGCGGTGAAAACTGGCAGCGCGGAGATCGATCCGCAGAAGCCGGCGACCATCGCGCGTTCGCTTGCTATCGGCAATCCCGCCGATGGTCACTACGCCATCAAAACCATCAAGCAAAGCGGCGGATGGAGCGAAGATGTTAGTGATCCCGAGGTAATCGATTCGATCCGTCTACTGGCGGAGACTGAAGGTATCTTCACCGAGACTGCGGGCGGAGTGACCGTAGGCACGGCGGGCAAGCTCTATCGCCAGGATCGCATTCTGCCCGAGGAAACGACTGTGTTGTGCATCACGGGAAACGGCCTGAAGACCACCGATGTGCTCGCAGGCGTTTATGAGATGGAACGTCCGATAGCTCCCAAGCTGGCCGAGTTCGAAAAGTATCTGAACGAAACGCTCGACACTGTCGAGGTGGCGAAAGAAGCCGCGGCTAGCGTGGGCGCGTGAGGCTGCGGTGAAATCATAAAGTTGCAGCTCCGCGTTTGCATTGAAAGGGCGCGGCTTCAGCCGCGCCCTTCAGGGTCGAATCCAAAGATGCGGCTTGAGCCGCTGAGGTTAGCCTTCCATGTCAATCACTGTACAGATTCCAACCGCATTGCGGCGGCACACGGCTGGCGTAGGCTCGATCGCGTGTGCAGCAACGAACCTGGGAGAGCTGTTCTCCGTCCTCGATGAGAAGTTTCCCGAACTCAAGCCTCACCTGCGAGACGAAGCTGGACACCTGCGCCGCTTCCTGAATATTTATGTAAATGAGGAAGACATCCGCTTTCTTGGCGGTGCTGGGTACACATTCCAAGATGGAGATGAAGTTTTGCTGGTGCCCTCGATCGCAGGCGGTGCCAGTTAGGATTCCCTAGATCCTTGAAACCCTAGGTCTCTGAAGCCCTCCGATTAATCCATTGCCATCCTCTCCGATTCGACTGTATAATCTAACTAACTGGTTAATTAATGCGTCAACCGCTACAACACCGTCCCGTTCCTCATGGCCGCATGGGCTCGCGCGGGCAGCCCGAAGAGAGCCGCGCCGCAATTTTGCGTGCGGCGGCGAAGGAGTTTGGCGAGCATGGCATCGCCGGGGCCCGCACTGACGCCATTGCGCGCGCAGCGCGGGTCAACAAGGCTTTGCTCTATTACTACTTCAAGGACAAGGAAACGCTTTACGGCGCCGTGCTCGACAATGCATTTTCCGGAATGAAAGAGAAGGTTTTCCGCGTGCTCGACAGTGAATTGCCGCCTCGCGAAAAGATCATGGCTTACGTGGGCGCGTATTTCGACTTCATTGCTTCGAACCAGATCTATCCCAAGCTGATGCAGCGCGAAATGATGCGGGCGCGTGAAGGCGATTCAGTGCACATCGACAGGCTGGTCAAGACCTACTTTCAGCCGATCTACCGGAGGGTGGGCGAGCTGTTGCAGAAGGGAATCGCAGAAGGCGAATTTCGGAAGGTTGACCCGGTGCACTTCGTTCCTTCGATGGTGGCGATAATCGTTTTCTATTTCAGCAGCGCGCCGGTCATGCGGCGGATTGTGCACTTCAATCCTCTGGCGCCGGAGCGCATCGCCGAGCGGCGGGCCGCGGTTCTGGATTTTATTTCCGCCGCGTTGTTACGGCCCTGCTCGAATGCGGACTCAGGAGTGCGAAAATGAGTGCTCGTAACCGTTTTTTCATTTTTCTCGGCATCATCTTTGTGATTGCTGCGATCTATTATTTCTTTTCCACCGATCATTCGAAGGATCTGGTGCTGATCGGCACTGTAGATTCGAATCAGGTGATCGTCAGCGCGCAGGTGGAAGGCCGCATCCAGAAGCTGCTGGTGGATGAAGGCACACCGGTGATGGCCGGCGATCTGATTGCCGTGCTTGATCCCTCCGAATTACAGACGCAGGATGCGGCCGCTGCAGCAAACATTGCCAGCCTGCAACACAAAGTAGCGGTGATGGAGCACACCGAGCAATCTACGTCAGGGTCGACTTCGAGCGACGTGGCAAACGCGCAAGCCAAGCTTTCTTCCGCCAGGGCGCAACTTCTGCAAGCGAAGGCTGCGCTTGATCGCACCGAAAGCGATAGCCGGCGCATGATCGAATTGGCGAAGGCTGGTGTTCAGTCCGACCAGGACCGCGTGCTTGCGGAAACCAACTTGCAAGCCGCGCAAGCGACGGTACAAGCGCAGCAAGAACTCGTGCGAGCCGCGGAAGCCGACTTGAACTCCGCCATTGCCCGCACGCAGCAAGCTAACGCTGCCAAGAGCACGGTGCAATCGACGGAGGCCGATCTCAACACTGCAATCGCTCAGAAAAATCAGGCTGCCGTGCGGCTCGGATATACGAATGTTTATGCGCCGGTGACCGGCACCGTGTCTGTGCGCGCAGCACGGCAGGGAGAAGTGGTCAACATCGGTGCTCCGATTGTCACGATCGTCGATCTGACTGATACCTGGGCGCGGGCGGCGATTCCGGAAACTTATGCCGACCACATTGGGTATGGCGACGTACTACGTGTCCGCATGCCCGGTGGGACGATCACCAGCGGCAAAGTTTTTTTCAAAGGGGTGGAAGGCGACTTCGCCACGCAGCGCGACGTGGGCCGGCGCAAGCGCGACATCAAGACCATCGTGCTCAAGATCCGACTGGATAATCCCAAGGGCGCCTATGTGCCAGGAATGACGGCTGAGGTGCTGGTGTCGCCGGCGCAGATGAAGGGCGAGAGCAATCCGCAGAGCGCGGCGGCAGCGGGGCAGCAATGATGCCGGAGGTTAACCCCAAATCGAATAACGGTAGTACATCTGTCGCAGTGGATGACAGGGTCTCTGCCATCGAAGTGGATCACATCGTCAAGAAGTACGGAGACTTCACCGCCGTTGACGACGTGTCATTCGATGTGAAAGACGGAGAGATTTTCGGTTTGCTGGGACCAAACGGAGCCGGTAAATCGACGCTGATCCGCATGATGACGACGCTGATTCCGATTACTTCAGGAGCGGCGCGCATTGCCGGTCACGATGTCGCAAAAGAGCCCGACGCCGCGCGGCGCCTGATCGGAGTGATTCCGCAGGCGCTGACCAGCGATCTCGACCTGACGGTGGAAGAAAATCTCAATATTTACGCCAAGCTCTACGATGTGCCCGCCAAAGAAAGGAAGCGCTCCATCGACGAACTGCTCGGGCTGGTGGACTTGACCAAGTGGCGCGACGCGCAGACTAAGACGCTCTCCGGAGGTATGCGGCGGCGGCTGGAAATTGCGCGCGGCCTGGTGCATCATCCGAAGATCTTTTTTCTCGACGAACCTACTACTGGATTGGACCCGGTCTCGCGCGTGGCAGTGTGGGAGATGCTCGGCAACATCAAGAGCCAGCGCCAGCTCACCATCCTGATTACCACGCACTATATGGACGAAGCCGATCGTCTCTGCGAGCGCATCGCGATCGTTGATCATGGAAAGCTGGTTGCATTGGATGCACCGATGGCACTGAAGGCGAGCGTGCCGGGATCGAATGTGATCGAAGCCCAGTTCGAGAATGCTCCGGCTGATTGGGAGCAGCGCCTGCGCACGCTCGACGAGGTCACTTCCGTGCAGCACGAGGGAGCGGGAATGTATCGCGTGCTCACAGGCAACGGCTCGCGCACCACCACTGAACTCGTCGAAATGTCGGTGGAGACCGGAGTTGCGGTGAAATCCCTATCGGTGCAGAACACAACGCTCGACGATGTATTCGTGCACTACACCGGCCGGCAGTTGCGCGATGAACTGCAGAAGGCTTATGCCTTCACCATGCCGCAGAGACCGGGGTTGCAGCCGTGAACCATATCATGGCCATCGTCGAGCGCGAAATGCGCAAGTTCTTTCGCTCGCCCGCGCTCATGCTGGCATCGATGATTTTTCCTCTGGTGCAACTCATCATCCTGGGCAACGCATTCGGCGGAAAGATTCGCGATGCGCGGCTTGCCATCGTCGATCAGGACGGAGGCACGCAGGCGCTGAAGATTCGCGAGGCCTTTGATTCTGTACGCTCAAATATTCGCACCTTCGTTCCGATTTACTACGACAACGAAAAGAAAGCAGTGGACGACGTGCGCAACGGGAAACTGGAAGGCGCGGTGATTATCCCGCCACAGTTTTCGCGGCGGGTATATGAGGATAATCATCCGCAGGTCGCGTTAGTCGTTGATAACAGCGACAATTTCATGAGCTCCGCGCTGGAGTCGGAACTCACCGACCTGACGAACGCACTGAACCAGCCAACGGTTGAGCCGCGCATCCTGCAGCAAACTGCGCTGTCGGTTGTCGAACTCTATCCTTACATCGAATACATGAAATATCTGCTTCCCGGCTCGCTGACGCTGGCGATGTTTGTGTCAGTGATGATCGGCGGCGGAATGCTTTACATCGACGATAAGGCTCGCGGCGTGCATGAAGGCTATCTGGTCACGCCCATCACCAAGCTTGAACTGGTTCTGGGACTCAATCTTGCGGGCGCTATCAAGGCGGTAATGACGGGCGTAATCATTTGCGTGATCGGGTCGCTGATTGCGGGCGTGAGCACGATTTTCAATCCTGTGACGGATCTCGGATTGCTGGTGATGATCGTACTGACCTCGCTCGCTTTCAACACCATGATGTTTCTGCTTATGGTACGCATCGAAGACCCGCTGGTGCCGCGAGCCATGTTCGGCATTCTGAATACGCTGTTGTTTTTTCCCAGCGGATCGATTTATCCCATCCAGGCATTTCCACCGTGGTTGCGCGCGATCGCGAAGGTCGACCCCTTTACTTACGCGGTCGATGGTTTTAAATGTCTACTGCTGAAAGAGACGACCCTGAGCGCAGTCTGGGGCGACATGCTATTCCTGTCGATCTTTGCCGCCGTCACGCTGGGGATCGCGATACCGCTGTTCAAACGCACGCTGTAAGCCAAGCATCTACCGCCGAGCACGCTGAGAGCGCCGAGAAATCCGCAAGAGGCATTGGACCGGGCACAAGCCTTGATTTTCCCTGCGGCCTCGGCGTGCTCGGCGGTAAGTCGGTGTTGGGGAACTTTTGACTTACCCGCCGCGTCCGTTATTCTAGAGACTCATGACCTTACTGGACGCGAAAGAGTACCATCCTGAAAAAGAGCGGAAGAAAAAAGCCCGGATCATTTCGGCGATCGTTCTTATTCTGGTCCTGGCTTTGATCGGATGGTGGAACCGTTTCTGGCCGGAAAAGCGCGTTGCTGACAAATTCTTTTCTGCTTTGCAAAAGCAAGACTACGAAGCCGCGTACGGCATTTATTACGCCGACTCCCGCTGGCAGCAGCATCCGCAGAATCACTCGCAGTATCCCTTTAACGAATTCAAACAAGATTGGGGACCGGGCGGCCAGTGGGGCCTGGTAAGGAGCTATAAGATTTATGGCGAGAGCAACTGCCCCGGCGGCGGAACTGGCGTGGTCGTCGATTTGATCGTGAACGATCGCGCGCAACACGCTCAGCTATACGTAGACAAGTCGGATAAGACGATCAGTACTCCGCCTTGCGATCTGGAATTTCGCTAACGTGATTGGGCGTCCTTGGAACGATTCACGCAATCTCTCAGCTGGGCACACTGCATCCGTAATTCGCAAACTGCGCTACCACTTTGCTCAAGGATGCCTCATCTCCGACATTCAGGCAGGTCTTCGACCGGTCGATCTGCCGCATGAGTCCACACAGTACTTTTCCGGGACCGATCTCGACAAATGTCTGCACGCCTTCACCGATCAGCAGGCGCATGCACTGCTCCCACCTCACCGGGCCCATCACCTGGGCCACCAGCGTTTCGCGCGCTCGCAGGTAATCTCTGACCAAAGATGCTTCCACATTGCACGCAACGGGGTAAACCGGCATCTGCATCTTGAGCGCGTTCAGGTCCATTTCCAGACGATCTTGCGCAGGCTTCATCAGCGAACAGTGGAACGGCGCACTTACCGGTAGCAACTTCGCGAGCTTTGCTCCACGCTCGTCGGCCAACTTCGCTCCACGTCTTACCGCTTCCGTGTTGCCGGAGATAACAATCTGCTGCGGCGAGTTGATGTTCGCGGGGGCGCAGACCTCGCCCTGCTCGGCATCTTTGCAAATTCCAGCTACCTTCTCCAAATCCATGCCGAGGATTGCCGCCATCGCTCCCGCGCCCACCGGAACGGCCTCCTGCATATACTTGCCCCGGTTCCGTACTACGCGCACTGCGTCTGCAAAGCTGATTGTCCCGGAGGCCACATGCGCTGAGTACTCACCCAAGCTATGCCCTGCAACAAACTCCGGCTTAGGAATTTGCGTCTCCAGAACTCTAAGAGCCGCAATCGAAGTAGTCAGAATCGCGGGCTGCGTGATTTCGGTGAGGCGCAGCTGAGATTCGGGGCCACTGAAGCATATTTGCGACAATTTGTAGCCCAGCGCTTCGTCAGCTTCTTCAAACGTCTGGCGCGCGACGGGATACTTCTCGGCTAGATCTTTACCCATGCCTACGGTCTGTGATCCCTGGCCGGGGAAAAGGAATGCGATCTTTGATGGGACGGACTTTGATTGGTCAACCTGGGATTGGTCAACCTGGGCGACGTCAGTGGATTGGTCCATGATTTTGATTTCGAGCCCTACTGAACCGGTGCAGCTTCCGCCTCCGCGGGCGCGTGATGAAGCGCGGCCAGTCCCTGCTCGATCGACGCGTTGATGTGCCGCTCAGAAAACTCGGCTGCCACGCGCACTGCATTCTTGATGGCATTCGCATTTGAGGAACCGTGCGTGATAATGCAGACACCCTTGATTCCCAATAGTGGTGCCCCGCCGTATTCGGTGTGGTCGATGCGCTTTTTAAAGTCGCCGAAAGCGCTGCGTGACAGCATCGCTCCGACCTGACTGGTAATCGTTGCCTTGAGCGATTCCTTCAATACTGTGCGCACGAGGTTGGCCACGCCCTCGGAAATCTTGAGTGCCACATTGCCCACGAATCCGTCGGCGACGATCACGTCGACCTGGCCATTGAACAGGTCGCGGCCCTCCACATTGCCGACAAAATTCAAGGGCAGCCGCTTCAAGAGCTGGAACGACTCGCGCGTCAATTCGTTTCCTTTGGTTTCCTCTTCGCCAATCGAGAGCAATCCTACCCGGGGACGCCGCCCAAAACCAAAGGCGGAACGCCCGAATGCTCTATGGTCGGACGCGCTTCCGACCAAATTTCCAAGCCGATTGCCATATGTGCTGGCGAACATGGACCGGAAATAAATCTCGCCCATCACCGCGAACTGCTCGAGGTTATGGGGCTTGCAATCCACGTTCGCGCCGACATCCAGCAAAATCGCGGCCGTACCCGGAGCGGTTGGAAAAACCGCCGCCAGCGCCGGCCGGTCCACGCCATGCAATGCGCCCAGCACCATCTTGGCTGTAGCCATGGCGGCACCGGTGTTGCCGGCGGTTACAAAACCCGCCGCGCGTCCTTCTCGAACCAGCCGTAATCCCACCCGCATAGAGGAGTCGCGCTTGGCGCGCACCGCCTGCACCGCCTTATCTTTCATGGTAATGACCTGGCTGGCATGAATGATTTCGATGGGCAGCCGCGCGGCTGAAGGGTGACGATCGAGTTCCGCTTTGACGGTGGCTTCGGGGCCGACAAGCAGCACGCGCACTCCGTAGTTGCGGGCAGCATGAATCGCGCCCTCGATTTCAGGCTTGGGCGCCCGGTCCGAACCCATCGCATCCAGCGCGATCACGCTAGGCATGGTGGCAGGGAGCTAGCTGGTTTCCACGACTTCCACAACTTCGCGACCTTTGTAGTAGCCGCACTTCACACAAGCGCGATGCGGCATCTTCTTTTCGTGGCAATTCGGACACTCGGAGAGCGAGTGGCTCTTCAGGGCGTCGTGTGCCCGCCGGGTCGAAGTTCGCTTCTGAGAATGTCTTCGTTTCGGATTCGGCATAGTATTACAATTCCTCTCGCCAAGGCGCTCGCGCCTCGTACACTCGATCTCTCAATAATTCGAGCTTTGCTGGAGTATCTCGATCGGCACGTCGCCCGCCGAAAGCATGGACGGCTCTTGTTCCGGTAGTGGCCTCGCCGCCGTGAATTTCCCTCCACGGCCCGTTAGCTGCTAATGCGCCAGCTTGCCGCGGATTTCTTTCAACGCCGCCCATCGTGGCTCTTCTACTTGCGCTGCGCACGAGCACTGTTCCTGATTCAGATTCTTGCCGCAATGCGGGCACAATCCTTTGCAATCTTCGCGGCAAATCACCTTCAGCGGTGCCGCCAAAAGCACCTGCTCGCGCACCACATCGTCAAGCAAAAGACCCTCGCCTTCATAATAGCTGATCTCGGCTTCCGCGTCGGTTACCGACATTTCATCCCGCCCCGCATCGGCGCCCTGGGGACGATATAACAGGTCAAATTCGCGCTTCACATCCCGTGTCAGAGGCTCGAGGCAGCGGGCACAAATCATCTCAAGGCTGGTTGCAAGCCTGCCTTGGATACGTATGTCCTGGATTATTTTATGCTTGCCGTGATGTTCCTCGACCAGATCTGCCCGACCGCTGCTCTCAATGGGAGTAACTTGGCGATAATCTTCGCCCAGGTCGATGACACCCGGCTCAAACTTCTCGGCAAATTCCACCGGATGAAGTTCTAAATCTTTGATCTCGAAGAACATCGGAAACCTCCGCGCCCCGTCCAATTGCCGCCCCAGGCCCGCGGAAGCACGCCAAGAAGGCGCAAGTACCGCAAGGAGCATTTTTAGGATAAAGGTTGAGAGAAAGCAGTGTCAAGGCGACTCTGTCCAACCCTCGCAATGGTTATTATGGTTGGACCCGTATGGTGAGCACACTGAAGAAGGAGGATGATTGGTTTCACGGTCGCGCCGATCTGGTGGCGGGTCTAATCATATTGCTCGGGTTCCTGGCGCGATTGTGGACGGCTTCGGGAACTTTTCTCAATCCCGATGAGGCCCTACATTTTAGGCTGGCGAATCAGCCTTCGTTGGCCCTTGCCTACAAAGAAAGCCTTACCGCCTCTCATCCTCCTCTGCTCACCTTTGTGCTCTATTTCTGGCGTGTGCTCGGTACGTCAGAGCTTTGGCTACGCTTGCCGTTGGTTCTCGCTGGGGTTGCATTTTGTTGGATGTTTTATAAATGGCTTGCCAACGCCGCCGGTTATCTTGCCGGCTTCATTGGACTTCTTTTCGCCGCTTTGCTTCCGCCGATGGTCGTACTCTCGGCGGAAATCCGGCAGTATCCCTTGCTGCTGGCATTTCTCACGAGCGCTTTGTATTTTTTGGATGACGCCTTCGCGAAGAATTCCGCAGTCAGAATGGCAATCTTCTCTCTGTGCCTCTACCTGGCTATGCTTTCCCATTACTCGGCGTTTTTGTTTGCCGTTGCTTTGGGAATTTATGCGCTGCTAAGAATTTGCGTGGAACGCCCGCGCGCCAGCTTCGTAACGCTTTGGGCAATCGGACAATTCGGCGCACTTGCTCTCGCCATATTCCTGTATAAGAGCCACATTTCGAAGCTGGGAGTGGGCGAATCAAGAACGGCGCTGCAAGGCTGGATGAGCGAGTTTTTTCTACGCCGCTCGTATTTTGATGCAGCGCGTGATAACCGGCTTACGTTCTTGCTGGGCCACAGTTTTGGCGTCTTTCAATATTTGTTTGGCCAACTTGCGGTGGGCGATGTCATGGGAGTTTTTTCCCTGGTGGGAGCCGCACTCTTGCTGCGCGGAAAAGGCTTCCTGGACGCTCGCAGCTCGTGGCGTTTAGGAATATTCCTGCTGTTACCGTTTGCGATTACTGGCGCCGCCAGCCTGGCTCATGTTTATCCGTATGGCGGCACGCGGCACGTAGTATTTCTGGCTATCCCGGCCATCGCCGGTGTCAGTGTGGCGATGGCGTGTTTAGGGGCGGGAAAATGGCCGCGAGGACTTGCGATGGCGGCATTCGTTCTCGTCGCATGCATCGCTTTTGGCAGGGTCCGCCCGCCTAAAATGGAGCGTGCCGATCAGAGCCGCGCCCACATAGCGGCCGCGATCGCGTTCGTGCAGGAGAATATTGCTCCGTCCGATATCATCTTCACCGATTATCAGACTGATCTGATCCTCGCGCATTATCTGTGCCAGCAGCGGCCGATTGTTTTCGACCCGGCCCCCCCCAACTTCGAGCAATTCTCCTGCGCGGGTCACCGAGTTATTTCCTCAGACTATAAGGAATGGATGTTCTGGGCGGATAATTTCCCGCAACAATGGCAGCAGCTACTGCAATCCTACAGACTCAAAGCTGGAGACACTGTGTGCGTTGTTCAGATGGGGTGGGGCGTGGATCTTCCCGAAGACCTGCGCAGTCACTTCACGGAGTTTCACGACCTTCGTTTCGAGTCGTTCGGAAAAAACATCAAAATCTTCAAAATGACAGTGGGCCAGCCCATGCCCGCATCAGTTCCCCAATCGAGTCTGGAACCATCCTCACGATTCTGACACTTTGCGAACTTCGCGGTTCTTACTGGCCTTTGCATGTAAAAGTTCTGGGTTCGGCGCACGCAACTCCCGTCAAGAATTCAATATCGGCAGCGCTCGAATTCTTTTCTTGGTCGCTGCGTAAATCGCGTTGCACAGCGCCGGCGCCAGCGGCGGCACGGAGGGCTCTCCAATCCCCGTGGGAGCTTCCGTGCTTTGCACGGAATACACTTCCACCACGGGCGTCTCTTCCATGCGCAGTGGCGCGTAGTCGTCAAAATTACCCTGCACCACGCGGCCTTTCTCAATGGTAATCTTCGCTCGAAGAGCATTCGTCAGCGCATAAACGATTCCGCCCTGGATCTGCTGTTCCAGAATGCTGGGATTCACTACCTGCCCGCAGTCCACCGCCGCGACGACTCGGTGCACTCGGGGCGTTTCGTTTTCCATGCTGATCTCGACCACTTCGGCCATGTAGGAGGAAAAACATCCGAAGCAGGCGATTCCGCGAAAACGGCCCGGCGGCAAAAGATTTTTCCATCCCGCCTTATCCGCCGCCAGTTGCAGCACGGCGCGCATCCGTGCCGTCTTCCATGTTGTCGTGAAGTACGAAACGTCCTGGTCCCTCGCCAGCATGTGCAGCCTATATTCCAACGGGTCTTTTCTCGCCGCCGCAGCGAGTTCATCCACGAAACTCTCGCTCGCAAAGCCAGCCTGCAAAGCGTATACGGAGCGCATCCAGCCCAGAGGCACGGGGGTCTCGGCGAGAACATATTCCAACGAAACATTCTGGAGTGCGTACACGAATGCAGCCTCATCCGGCAGATCGGGATCGATTCCGTTCGGTCCGGGCTGACCTTTCTGTCCGCTGATTGAGGCCGCGATAATGCGATGCGTAAACGCAACCGGCCATCCGGCTCCATCGAGCGTCGCGCTCAGTTGGTGCAGACTCGCCGGTCGGTAGGTCGAAAATCGCATGTCGTCCTCGCGAGTCCAAATCACTTTCGCCGGGGCACGGAGCTTTGCATCATGCAGCGCCTTCGATACCAGCGCCGCTTCCACCGCGTAATCGTGCTCCAGGCGGCGCCCGAAACCTCCGCCCATCAGCGTGACATTCACTCTTACCTGATCCGGATCGAGTCCCAGCGCTTGTGCCACCGAATCGCGGCAATCCTGCGGCACCTGCGTGGGAGCCCATAACTCGCATGCGTTTCCTGAATAATTTGCCGTGCAATTTCCCGGTTCCATCGGCGCATGCGCCATGAAGGGCAGTTGATATTCGGCCGAAATGCGCCGCCCAGCGGTTTTCGAAACATCCCCAGCCGAATACAGACGCGCGCCCTTTTTTGTAGCCGCCTGCTTCAGCGATTCAGTCACCGCCGCCGTATTCAAGTCTTTATTCGGACCGTCATCCCAATTCACGATCAGCACGCGCCGCCCTTCCATCGCGCCCCAGACGCTGTCAGCCACTACCGCTACCGCCGCATCGCCGATCTTGCCCACATAACTCACGCCGGAAATCTTCTTCGAGTCTTTATCGTCGAAGCTCGCAACCTTGCCGCCGATCGCTGGACAACGCGACAGCACCGCGTACTTCGTTCCAGGCATCTTGAAGTCGATGCCAAACACCGCTTCGCCCTTCACTTTAGATGGCGTGTCGACGCGTGCCAGTCGCTTGCCAACAATCTTGTAATCCTTGCTCTGCTTCAACGGAACATCGGTGGGAATCGGCAAGGTCGCAGCCTTGCTGACTAATTCTCCATAGCTCAAACGGCGGTTTGACGCCGCATGCACGATGCTTCCACTCCGAGCGTTGCAACTTGAGCGCGGGACGCCCCAAGCCAGCGCCGCCGCCGAAATCAACATCTCCCGCGCCGCCGCTCCCGCCTTGCGCATGGGATCCCACGTCGTGCGCACACTCGCGCTTCCACCGGTCGTCTGGTCTCCATAGAGCGTGCTTGCTCCAGCCTGCTCGATTTCGATATTTTTCCAGTCCGCTTCCAATTCCTCGGCGAGAATCATGGGTAACGCTGTGCGCACTCCCTGCCCCATCTCCGAGCGCGCTGCCACAATTGTGATCTTGTTATCCGGCGTGATCCGCAGGTAAGCATTAGGCGAGAAAACATCTTTGCCGGATTTCTCGCCGTGCGGCAAATAGAAACCCACCACCAGCCCCGCTCCTGCGGCCACTCCAGCCGCAACGAATTCTCTCCGGCTAAGTGGGCTCATCGCGCACCGCCCGCCGAAGCCCGGTGAATTGCCTTGCGAATCCGTTCATACGTTCCGCAACGGCACAAATTGCCGTTCATCGCCTGCGTAATCTGCTCATCGCTGGGATTCGGTGTCTTCGCCAGCAGAGCCGCCGCCGTCATGATCTGTCCGGTTTGGCAGTAGCCACATTGCGGGACCTCCTCGGCGATCCACGCCTCTTGCAACACATGCATCCCGTCGGCGCCGAGGCCTTCAATCGTTGTGACACTCTTGCCGTTGACCTGCGAAACCGGAGTGGAGCACGATCGTATTGCGGCTCCCTCCAGATGCACAGTGCAGGCCCCGCACAACCCTGCACCGCAGCCGAACTTCGTCCCCGTGAGTTCGAGCGTGTCCCGTAACACCCAAAGCAACGGTGTCTCCGGTGCAACGGTTACCTTTTTCTCGCTTCCATTCACCCGCAGCGTGAAGTCGGCCATAGTTTACCGAGTCGCGTAAAGACTGGACAATCATCCTACCCAATGAGGGAGGAAAGTGAAATGGCCTTCGGGAGACCACGGCTCTGTTCCTAAAGTCGGGTCAATGCTTTGCCGATAAGGAACATATCAGAGAGAGTCAGAACATTGGAAACTCACAATCAAACGGTGGCCGGTCTCGCTCGAGAATCGCTTGAAAAGCGCAGCCAACCCCGCTTCAAAGTTGAGGTTGATATCACGATCTCCTCGCGCACCTGCGGTTTGCTGAAGGGCTATACCGTAGACATCAGCGAATCTGGAATCTCAGCCATGTTGAGAATTGAAGTTCCGTTGGGCGAACTTGTACAGCTGGACTTCACTCTTCCCTTCGGCCCAGTTACGATCTATGCCATGGTTTGCCGACAGAGCGCTTTTCGCTATGGCTTTCAATTCGTTCAGTCGAACGTCATACAGGAGGTGATTCGCCCCACCTGCAGTCAGCTTGCCAAAGAAACAATCGTGTAGCGGATTCTGAGCAGTTAGTGCGCGCCCTCCCGGCCCATCGCTGCTGCGACCTGTCCACCAACCTGCTCTGCGAATGCCCGAAATGCGGAAATCCCAAACAATCGCAGTCCTATCTCGTCCTGCGGCATGGCATCGGCGCGCACCGGCCCTGCCACATCCCGCAACGCCGTCCGCAGCCTGGCGGCGGTCGCCGAGTCGAAGCTTTCCGAGACGACGACGGTGTTGTCGTCCCAATGCTCCACGATGACTGGGCCCTCCTCGGTCGTGATCTGCGCCATCGAGATGGGACAATTCGTCCCCGAACAAGCTTGTACCTCTTGTGCGGTTGCGCTGTGATAGCGCTGGGATACGGCGCCAGCATAGAAGTGCGCGAAACGCTCCGCGGCCTGCGGAGTTTTCCATCGCGAAACGTACAGCAAGGACAGATCTGCTGTGCTGGCCGTCGCGTCTGCCACCACTTTATCCTTCCGCCGGAAGGTCACAAAGGCCCCGCCTTGCCAGGCGGAAGAAACATCATCTGCGATTTTCCGTTCGCCAAACTGTTTCAACAGTGCACGCACGTCCAGTTCGCCGATTCCGCCCGAATCGCAGACGTCGTACTCGTTGCTCAGGACCTCCCGCATATCCGGGATGCGCACTGGCGGCAGTTTCTCGTCATTGATATAAGCCTCCGGCTGCAACACCTCATGCGAATTCCGCGGAGGACGCGCGAACGCCCCCGAAAATGCCATCTTCTTCCCGCCCTTGTGCAGTAGCTCGCCTTCGAAAATCAGGCCCTCCTGGTAAGCAAACGTTCCCATCTCGCGCAGGATCATCGGCGCTTCGTGCATGAGCTGTGAATCGATCACGGCCTTCACTGCTGGATCTTCCATCTGATACACCAAACCGGGAGAGTCCTCGAGACTGCGGCCCAAGGGCTTGAGTAGATAGTCCACATAGACCACCATGGCCTGGCCTTCTACCACGGCTTTGCGCGCCACCGCGCTGTCGTTGGTTGTGCCGGTCTCTCCTGCTTTCTTCCCGGCCTTCATCCACTTCGCGAGGTCATAGTTCTGGTCCTGTAGCGCATGGGTTAACTCATGCGCCAGAATGGGTTCCTGGCGGTCGGGAGGGACCCAGTTCAGCATCGAGATTGTCTTGGTCTCGTCGTCGTAATAGGCCGCAATTCCCTGGCCGGTGGACTTCACCAGAAATTCTTTCAAATTGAAATCCCGTGGCAGGAATCCGAGCTTCTTCATGCTCAGCTCTTCTTCCGCGAAACTTTTGGCGAATTCTTCTTTCCCCAATTGTCCGGCGGCGTACTTTTCTACATCAGCCTTGCTCACAAGCCGGCGCTTGACCACGGCGCGCTTCGGCATCTCAGTGTCTTCGGCTGCGAAGGCGAAGATTCTATCCACGGATTCGAAGAGCTTCTTTGTGTCCGCGTCCGTCATTTTGACTTCGTTGGTCGTGTCTTTACGAAGCTTGCGGGCCACGTCGCCGAGGCTCTGCCCGGAGTCCGCCTGCTGGCTAAACGAAGGAACCACGCACGATGTCAGAACACAGATTGCCAGAACACAGACCGCGAAGAATCCGCACTGCCGATAACTTCTCATGAGCCCTCACTCGCGGACGAGAATGCACTTCGGTCAATTCTGCTTGAGTCAGGGCTGCAACTCACCGAGAAAGCATTGATTGGGCTTACGAAAGTAAGCGACGAGGAGGGAATAATAATCTGCGTATTGCCGGCAGCGGCTCGCGGGGCAGGCTTATTTCAGTGCAGCCAACTTCTGCGTCGCCATCTGTCCCGCTTCCGTGCTGGGATTGTCTTTCTTGATTTGCTCATAGAGACGTTTGGCATCGAGCGGCTGGTTGGTGCTCTGGTAAAGTTCCGCCAGCTCCAATTGCGCGGTCACCTTGCTGACTGAAGCCGTAGGATGGTTGATCAGTTCCTGGTAGAGCGCCACGCCCTCCTTGGTGCGGTTCGTGTTGCCGTAGAGAGCGGCCAGCGCCAATTTCGCCACCGAAGCCAGTTCTTTGTTGCCTGTCGAAGACACTGCCTTGAAGTTGGTTTCCGCGCCGGTGTTGTCGCCCATACTCGCCGAGGTCACGCCCAGGAAATAGCGCGCCATATCCGCCGTGCGGGTGTGAGGATACTTATCCACGATCGCGCGAAATTGTTTTCTGGCAGCTTCTGCGCGCTCCTTGGCCGACGTAAAGCTAGGGATATCCGGTTGCGCTGGAACTCCTGCGGGCCGCAACTGCGCCTCAAGAGTTCTGGTCGCCTGCGTCAAGTCAAAGCTGGCTTTCTCGTCCTGCGTGCTTTCGTAATACCATCCGCCCGCTACCAGGGCAACGACTACGATGACGGCGACGGCAGCAATGGCCAGGGTGTTCCTGTGCTCCACGCTCCAGTGGGCGGTCTTCTCGGCAGCTCCGATGGTGACCCGGCTGAATGCATCCTGTTTAAGTTGATGGCGGGTTTGTGCGCGCACGACTACCTTCCAATCTCAGTCTTGTCAGTCTATATCGATGACTCTCTATTGGTGGGACGATGTGTTAGTTTATCAGCCGGAAAATGGCGCCGTCAAAGCCGTGAGACCTATTGCTGCCACTTTGCGAAATCTCAACCACCAAGGCCAGGCAGCTGTATTAAGAAAACGCTCGTGGCCCAATGTCCTCGTGTTACTTAGCGCTCTTCGTGGTCGAAGAGCTCTTCTACCTGGGCGCTTCTTCCAACAGCCCCTGTTCGAGTTTCTCTTGGCACTCGATGCAGTGGCGCGTCCAGGGCACAGCCTCGAGGCGCTTCGCGTTGATTTCCTTCCCGCAGTGGATGCATTCGCCGAAGTTGCCTTCCCGGATGCGTGCCAGCGCTCTCTCCACCATCTGTAGGAGCTGGCGGTCGTTGTTGCTCTGGCTAAAGAGAAACTCTTTGGTATAGGAACTGGCTGCCCGGTCGGCAATATCCTGGGCCGTATCTTCGTCGGCAGATCGTCCATCTGCCTGGGTGCGCGAAACGGTGCGGCGCAGATCCTGTTGCCGTGTCTCCAGCCGCTTCTTAAATGCTTCCAACTTCTTCTTATCCATAGGTCACTTATAATTCCTGCGACGGCTTCCCAGAGCCATCCGTAGAGTTTGGGCCAAACGAAAATGATAAGCGCCTGAAATGAGATGCGTCAACAGGCACGGTGGCTGGATTCTGGAGAAGATAAAAATGGCTCGCCGCTTTCACGGCAACGCACTGGGATCCAACGATGTGTTGCGGATGATTGTTAGGCAGCCCTTTTTCGACGCACGAACCGCCAGCGACTTAACGCACCACTGAAACGGGAAGCGATATTGTGCGCTTCGTCGAGCCGCTCGTTGCTGCCAGAGTGACGGAATAAACACCCGCTTTGGCTCCCGTGGTGGCTGTGAGTTTGAGAACGCTTTTGCTTGATCCGGGAACGAGTAACGTGGTGGGAGTAAAAGTCGCCGTAACTCCAGCCGGCAATCCGGTCACGGAAAGCGCCACGGCTGCGCTGAATCCTCCGCTGAGGGCAACATTCAGCGTGACTGTATTGTGTGACCCTGCTGTCACCGAGAGAGACTTCGCCGAAGCCGTCGCTTGAAACGTCGGAACAACGGTGGCATCGGTCCAGTGATTAACTAATACCGATGCGTCTATGGAGCCGAGCCCAGTCGCTTGATCATATCCCGGCGTCGCGTTGAAGCCCGCCCGTCCTGGGACGCTGTTGTTGCCCACAGTGATGTCGTGAAACACGGTTGCTCCGCCGGCGCGCTGTTTGGCGGCTAATGGGTATAAGGTGGTATTGGCATCGCCCTGGCGAGCTGCGGTGTGCTGTACCACCAGCGCCATAAGTCCGGCAAACGATGGCGACGCGGCTGAGGTGCCGCCGACCACGTAGAGAGAACCGTTTTGGACTATAAGATAGCCATCGTGTCCGGCTGCGGTGAGCGAAACGTCGGGAACGTCGCGCTTGCCATCGGCGGGAACTCCCGTGCCGATTTGCCATGATGGCTTGGCATAGATGCTGCTCACGCCGCCACCACTGGCCCATAGCCCATCCCCACTGCCGCTTTCGTTCCATACGGCTTCCGGAATATAGCTGAGGGCCGAACCCTGAGTGCCCGAGGCGTTTGCTGACGACCAGTAGAGCGAAGGACTGGAAACATCCTTAAACTCAGTGCCGCCCACACAAACGCTGTAGGGCGTGGAACACAGGCCGTTCACCGCCCGTCCGTGCGTCGCGGTTGAGGCCGATGCGGAATCGCAGCCCGCGGCGCCATTATCTCCTGAAGAAACCAGGACGGTGATGCCTTGCGCTGCTGCCTGCTGCCACAAACTGCTCAGAAAACTATTTCCGGAAGAACCGAGCGCCGCCTCGCACAGACCGAAGCTCGTGCTCATCACCGGCGCGATGTTCTGGTTCACGATGTATTGCGCGGAGAGATCGACACCGTCACTGGAGTTCGTCGATTTCGAAACCACAAATTTGATCATTGCACCTTTGGCCACTGCTCCGGACCACTCGACATCGAGATCGGCCTCGGTCTCCTCTCCCGAGCTGACAATTCCCGGATCGGTTCCGTTGACGATAATCGAAGGATTGTTGGCAGGCAAGCCAAAGAGTGTGCGGAACTGCGCCACGTCTGCAATGTTAATGTTAGTGCGAGCGACAATAGCCACGGACTCGCCACTGCCATTAATGGATTGCTGGTAAAGCGGGACGAGGTCATAGATGGTGGCGAAGTCTGCGGGCGCCAGATAGTGTGAGCCTCCGCTGGTGAATTCAGGGGATGCTTTGTGCACGACACCGTGCATCGGCTCGATGCGAAAATCGTGTAGCGAGACCACGCCGCCCACCACTTCAACCAGAGCTGCAGGTATTTCAGGATCTTTCGCGTTCGCGTGGTGGATCTCGCCGCCAATCTTGTAAGTATGAATCTGAGTATGGAAGGCCGATTGCACCTGGGATGCAGTGCCGCTGAAAATAATGGACCGGCGCGCGGCAGTAACTTCTTCCACCTCGAAGCCGTGCCCTTGCAGCCAGCCCGAGATTTGAGACACGTCCGCTTCGGAGACTCCGAAGCGCTCCGCATACTCTTCGGGCGTGAGCCACTGATGATAGTAGGAAGACTCGGGATTGTGCTGAGCCTCGACTAACTGCGTGAGAGCGTCTTGCTGCGCGGCGTCGGGCAACAGCGTGAGGATCATATGCTGCATGGGGAAATCGGACGCGACTGCGCCACCGTCATATTCCGCGACGGCCATGGGATGCCGGTTGCCAGGCAATGCGACTGTTTGCTCATCATCGATGAAGCTGGTGATGCGGTCCGCAGGTTGTATGTACGAAGGATTCGGAGGATCAGCCGCCTGCGCTCTGGCCGGGGACTCCAAGGTAAGAAGCGATAGGAGAATTGTTAAGTTTAGAAGCGAAATGACGCGGTGCTGTGAGAACAAGCGAGGTGTAGGGGACATTCAGCCTCCAGGGCGAGTGCTTCTTAATCTGTTATCGGCAGGGCGGAGGCAACACTTTAAGGATCAGCCAAACGGTATTGGGTACCGCAGTCACCACGCTGGCAGCGTTTCGGAGGAACTCTCGTACGGAAGACGAAAGATGCTAACCACCCACGATGAACGACCGACGGCTTAATGGCCGTCCTGAGCTTTTGCTTTTGCCTTCAGCTTGACGTGGCCATCCGTGAGTTCGACGGAAAATTCGACGTCTTGGCAGCCGTATTGTTTACGAATTTCCTGGGTCTTTTTCTGGACGAAGGTGGAAAAGGAATCGAGATTGCCCGAGACATTTTCTCCCGCCTTCTTTTTGGCGGCGACCAGAGTGTTGAACAAGCGCTCGACCTGTTCGCGGTCAGCTTTATCGACTGCGGTGTGCAGGGTGAAGGGCTGCGAGGTGACGGCGGGCGCGGCGGCTGCAGCGGTGCCGTGGCTCAAGCCGTAAACCGGATTGTGCTGGGGCTTGTGCTCTTCTTCAACCCGCACCCCTTGCACTGCAAGAAGAGCGTCCTGTGGACGGCGGTAGCCTTCCTCACGAATGCGCGACTTCTTGCGCCACAGATCGCTGTAGACGGCGTAGCGCTGGGCCATTTCGTTGTAGCGGTAACGCTGGGAGAAGCTCATGCGGCCGCCGTCGGAAAACTTGCGCAGCAGGGAAAGCACCTTCCACTCAATGTCGGTGGGAGGCCGCTTGGTCGGATTGCTGAAAAAAACCTCGTACTCGATCTTCAGCCGGCGAAGCTGCGTTTCGAGCACGCCCAGTTCTTCATCGATGGTCACTAAGAATCTCCGAGTCACCAGTGTAATGAGAACGCCCCGCGGCGGCGAGGTACCCGGCGGTCACCGAGGTTCATGGTACGAAAGTAAGGGCGGCGGGGCCGTCGGCGATCAGCTTGATGCGATGCAACAACTGGGTGCTCTCGGAGTCACGCGGTGATGCCACGTTAGTGCTGCTTTATCGCTGAGGGCTGAAAGCTGATGGCTGAGAGCCGATGTCCTGGTTACTTCGCATTCGCGGCCATCTTCTTCACCATGGCAAGGACCAGCTTACGATCGCTGTCATTGAGGTTGGCAGAATAGCGCCGCACCTGACTGAGGAACCGAACCTCGTCATCGGAGAGCTGCGGCAATCCCTTGGCGCCATTGTTGTGCCCGGACTCGGAGAAGAACTGCGAAAGTGCAATCTCCATCGCCCCGGCAATTTTCGACAGTGTATCGAGTGATGGGATGGTATGGCCGTTTTCGACGCGCGACAAATAGCATCGCAGCAAGCCGGTGCGTTTTTCAATGTCTCCCTGAGACATCCCTCTCTGCAGCCGGTAGTTTCGAATGGTCTCGCCGATGTTGATCTGGGGGAGCATTGCAGATGCGACATAGTAACCAGATCGGCATTTTCTGGCAAGTGGAATTTAGTGCCATATGAAAGTACACGGGAGTGGGGCCTTAGCCACTCAGACCGCGACAGACTTTAACGCCGTGCAAGAAACGATTCGCATTAGCAGGCCGATTTTCTTCATGGCTTTCGACCTCTCGGCGAGTCCATCACAATTCCAACTCCAGGTACATTGCTCCGGCAATCGGGTTCGCACAGTACGGCGCAATCTCCTTGAACCCGAGTTTGTGATATACCGCAACCGCATCCCTCATCACCGGCTCGACCGTGTCAAGGCGCATGCGCCGGTAGCCGATCTGGCGCGCCTCCACGATAATTCGCTCTGCCATGGCGCGTCCAAGACCCTTGCCGCGAAACTCCGGACGCAGGTACAGCCGCTTCATTTCACAGACGCCCGATTCTAATTTGTGCAGCGCGACGCAGCCCGCGAGATGACCTTCGTATTCCGCGAGAATCAGCCGACCCTCCGGGGGAGCGTAGTCACCGGGCAATCCTGCGAGCTCTTTATCGAAGTCTTGAAAACAGAGGTCGAAGCCGAGGGACTGGGCGTACTCGATAAACAATTCGCGCGCTTGCACGATCTGTGTGGGCGAATCGGCTTGAAAAAACGACAGACCCTTCACCGCCGAGGACGCAGAGAACGCCGAGAACGCCGAAGAAATTCCAGGCTTTAGCTGCTTAGCGGAATCAGTTTCCATTTTTCTCTGCGTTCTCGACGCGCTCGGCGGTGAAAAGCTTCCTATCCCATCAGCATTCCGCCATTGACGTTCAACACGTGACCGGTAATATAGGATGCTTCGTCGGAAGCAAGAAAGGCCACTGCGCTAGCGACATCGGCGGGTGATCCCACGCGGCCAAGAGGGATCTGCTTGGCGGCATTTTGCTTGAACTCCTCGCCGAGCACTTCCGTCATGGCGGTTTCGATGAAGCCCGGGGCCACGGCGTTGCAAGTAATATTGCGTGACCCCAACTCCCGCGCGATCGCCATCGTCAATCCGATGAGCCCGGCTTTCGAGGCTGAATAATTCGCCTGTCCGGCCTGCCCCATCTGGCCAAAGACGCTGGTGATGTTGATGATGCGTCCCCAGCGCTGCTTGAGCATGGAACTGGTGACTTGCTGAATGCAGAGATAGGCTGCAGTCAGATTGGTTTGCAGCACCGCATCCCAGTCAGAGCGCTTCATACGCATTACCAGTTGATCGCGCGTGACCCCGGCGTTGTTTACGAGGATATCGATTTTCCCAAACTGCGCGATGACCAACTTGATCGCCGACTTGACTTGCTCTTCATCGGTAACGTCCAGCACGAAAGCAGCAGCCTTGCCGCCCGAGGCGATGATCTCGCTCACCAGTTCGTTCAGTTTATCTTGATTACGCGCGGCCACGGCAACTGCCGCGCCCTGGGTGGCAAGCTTCATCGCGCAGGCTCGTCCAACGCCTTGCGACGCGCCGGTGACGAACGCCACTCGCCCCGTTAGGGACATGAGTTCTCCCGAATTTCGTTCGAGCCCTTCATTAGGTTCTGTGATTAAGAGGTCATTATGCCGGAAGGTGGATTATAGCTCCCGCTCTTCTCCAGGTGCGATCGAGTTGTCATTTCTCTAACGGATTGCGCATTATTCATCCGCCGATTAACATTCGAACACTCCCATGCCAAACACTGTGACGAATGAAGTGATCACCATGCCCGAACCTTCCAACAGAAGTACATCTTCAGACCCGGCCTCGACTGCCTCCGGGCACCGGTCCCCGCAGAGGGCTTCTTATGCCGAGGTCCCACCGGCTGAAGACCAACCAACTGAACAGCAACGAGACGAGGGACGGGACCGAGCACTCGATCACGCTCCTTGCACCGAGGTCTTTGCGGTGTATGGCGTTGAGCCGGAGATCCAAGCCTATGCCATGGCGAAGTACTCGCGTTCGTCGTTGTCGATGAAGGAATCGTTGCGGGAGATCAGCGCGCAGAAGGCGGAGAAATTTCTCAACACGTTTTATTTTCAGTACGGCCATCGCTCGATTGCCGACCTGGCGCACGTCGCACTCGCTGTCGAGCGGCTATCGATTCTCGCCGCAATTGAACTGGCCGATGAACAGCGTTGGGACGGCCAGGAGCGCTCGACTCGATACCAGGACTTCAAGAAGAGTGGTTATTACATCCCCGACTTCGGAGCCGACGATGAAGCCCGCAAGTTGTATTGCGAAACGCTGAATAGTCTTTTCGCAGAATACGAAGCGCTCTCGGCGCACATGACGCAGCACCTGATCAGCATCACTCCCAAGCCTGCCGACATGAAGCAGGAGGCGTACGAGCGCACCCTGAAGGCGCGGGCCTTCGACATCACGCGCTACTTGCTGCCGCTGGCTACGAATACTTCGCTCGGCGAGATTGTCAACGCGCGCACACTGGAAACGCAGGTGGCGCACTTGCTTTCGCACCCGCATAAAGAAGTTCGGAAGCTGGGTGAGTCGTTGAAGAAAGCGGCGACTTCAGCGGCTTACAACGTGAATGCAGAATCTTTGCGCAACTTGGTAGAAGAGATTCGCGCTGTAAGTCCGGAGTTAGGTGAGCGGGCGGAACAGGAATTGCTCCACGAGGTTCGTGTCGCGCCCACCCTGGTGAGGTATGCGGACCCGAATCCGTATGAGATGGAAACGCGCCGCGAACTGCGGCAGGCAGCAAATGAACTGATGAAGAGCGAGCAGCTTGCACCCTCGAAGGCAATCGTCGATCTGCTGGACGAAGAGCCGCTGGAAGTTGAGATCGCGACCACTTTGCTCTACGAACACTGCCATTATTCTTACCGACAGGTGCGGCAAGCGCTGCAGGTTTCGGGCGAAAGATTTCGGCGCGAAATCATCGACCTCGGCCTGCGCCATCGCGGCAAACACGACGAAATGCTGCGCGGCTTCCGCGCCGGGCAGCAGTTCCGCTTCGACATCCTCATGGATACGGGCGGCTTCCGCGACATGCACCGTCACCGGCGCTGTATCCAAGTGATGCAGGGATTCACCACGCAGCACGGTTACGAGATGCTGCTCGATCTGGAAGACGCTGGCGTCCGTGGCCGCTTCGACGCCGCCATGCGTCGCACACAAGCCGCCGTGGAGAGACTCGCCGCGCGCAACGCGCCCGAGGCGGAAGAAAATTCGCAGTACGCGATTCCGCTAGCGTATCGCAAGCGCGCGCTGTTCAAGATGGACTTTGCTGAGGCTGTGTACATCTCAGAATTGCGCACTGCGCCGGCCGGACATATTTCCTACCGCAACGTCGCCTACGCGATGTACGAAGCCGTGGCGCGGAAGTATCCGGCACTGGCGAAGTATTTTCGCGTGCACGATGTGACGGCGCCGGTGGATTTGCTGCAGAGGTAGTTCCCGCAATACTTGCTCTTAGTTCGTTGACGCAATAAGCTTGACTTTAGCCCTATGCGACAAATAGTCGCCGCGGCGATCGAATGTCGCCGTAATGCGGCGGAGGTTTCATGGCAACCGTTCCCCACCCTCCCGATGGCGAATCCTTCAGCATAGTTTTTGAGCGGGAAGATGATGGTCGATGGCTGGCCGAGGTGCCCGAGCTTCCTGGCGTCATGGCTTATGGGATCACCGAGCAGGACGCTGAAGTGAATGTGACCGCTCTTGCTCTTCGAGTGATTGCCGACCGGACCGAGCAAATCAGAAAGTCTCCGAAATCCATCCGTTTTTTGTGAGTGCGTGGCCGAGCAGTAAAGCAGTCCGCGTGTATCGGGCCTTGCTCCGAATCGGTTGGCAACCGAGAACGGAGAAAAAGGGTTCGCATGTCCAACTTCAACGAGACGGATTTCCCAACTACACCTGGGCATGGCATGACGGCGAGGAGCTTGGACCTGTGGCGCTGAAGAAGATCGCGAAACATACAGGGCTAAAGCCGGAAGACTTGTGACAGCCGTGGCGCGGAAGTATCCGGCACTCGCTAAGTATTTTCACGTGAACGATGTGACGGCACCGGTGGATCTGCTGCAGGGGTAGGATGGATGCTTCCATGCTAGGCAAGACCCGTTCTTATGATGCGATTGTATTTCCTATTTGGAGTCTTCCTCGTCCTGAGCATGTCCTTAGCCTGTAAGGAACGGGAGTACCCGCCGCCGGTCATAGTGCACGTTCTTCGTGACCCATCTGCACCCTTTGCCAAGAACTTAAGGCAGACGGACTTGCAGTTTGGTTTGTCAAAAGCTCGTCTCAACGGCGGGAAATGGGTGATGGTTGCAACAAACGAGGGCAATTCGTATGCAATTCTTGTGAGGCGACTTGCCGATACTCCGGAGGACCTACTGATATTGAATTCGCCATCAGATCTCCCGGACATTGTTGCAGTCCGGGACCACGTAGGGGAGCCACAACTCGTTTGCGGGGGAGCCTCGGCGTACATTCCTGATTGGGTTTCGAGTGAGCAACGGGAGGCTACTGAGATGTATCTGCGATTTCTAGTGGTTCACTGCGAGGCGAGCGTGGCCCGTTGAATTCGCAATCCGAAGACAGAATTCGCGGGCAATGGGGTCCGCGCCACACGGTTCTTGCCCATTTCGGAACGTTATTCACGACAATTTTCTTAATTCGCCTTTTCTTCGCTTCGATGTGTATGTATAATCCGGCACAGATTAGTTTCTGCACTCTTAAAGGAGCCATACTCCCATGGCGGATGAACGGGGCAAGGCAATTGAGCTGGCGGTTTCGCAGATTGAAAAGCAGTTTGGCAAAGGCTCGATCATGCGGTTGGGGTCGAAAGAGGCGATCGTCCCAATCTCCGTGATTCCGACTGGCTCCATTTCGTTCGACGCGGCGCTTGGCGTGGGCGGCTTTCCGCGCGGGCGCGTTGTGGAAGTCTTCGGACCGGAATCTTCCGGCAAGACGACCATCACTCTGCAGGTCATTGCCGAGGCGCAGAAGACCGGCGGCATGGCTGCGTTCGTGGATGCCGAGCATGCGCTCGATCCCGGCTACGCCAAGAAACTGGGCGTCGATGTCGACAACCTGCTGGTTTCGCAACCGGACTACGGCGAGCAGGCGCTCGAGATTACGGAGGCACTGGTACGCTCGAACGCCATCGACGTGCTCGTCGTGGACTCGGTGGCGGCACTGGTGCCCAAGGCTGAGCTCGATGGCGAAATGGGCGACAGCCACATGGGTCTGCAGGCGAGGCTGATGTCGCAGGCGCTACGCAAACTGACGGGGACGGTTTCGAAGTCGCGCACCTGCCTGATCTTTATTAATCAGATACGAGAGAAAATCGGCGTGATGTTTGGCAATCCTGAGACGACAACGGGTGGGCGCGCGCTGAAGTTTTATTCCTCGGTGCGCGTGGACATTCGCCGCATCGCGGCCATCAAAGATGGCGACATAGTCACCGGCTCGCGCACCCGCGTAAAAGTAGTGAAGAACAAGGTGGCGGCCCCGTTCCGCGAGGCCGAGTTTGACATTCTTTATGGCGAAGGCATTTCACGCGAAGGCGACCTGATCGATCTGGCGGTCAACAACAACATTCTGGAAAAGTCCGGATCATGGTTCAGCTACAAAGGCGAGCGCATCGGCCAGGGCCGCGAAAACGCTCGCCAGTTCCTCAAAGACAACAAAGACACAATGGCCAAGCTCGACACGGAAGTGCGCAAAGCGCTGGGATTGCTTGCGACGCCGGCAACCCCGGTGGCCGCGCCGGGGCAGGCTCCGCCGCAGACTGCCCGAGTCACAACCATGCCGAGCGCCGTTCCTGAGGTTGCGAAGGCACCGATAGCGGCGAAGCGCTAGATATTTTCCAGGCTTGTCACCCGAGCGAAGCGAGGGACCTTGGTGTTTGCTTGAACCGCCACTGATTAGCGCTGTTGGCAGGAACCAGATCCCTCGCTTCGCTCGGGATGACATTTTCGGGGGGGGTGGATGAGCGAAGAGCGGCGCTACTTCGTGTACATCATTGCCAATGCTTCAAAGAGGCTTTATACCGGCATGACTAACAGCCTTCGTCGGCGGGTGCGGGAGCACAAGCTGAAACTGACCCCGGGTTTGGCCGCGAAATACAACATGACTCGGCTTGTCTACTTCGAGAGCTTCGAAGACGTTCGCAATGCGATTGAACGCGAGAAGCAAGTCAAGGCTCGGACTCGTGCCAAGCGCCTTGCGCTGGTCGAATCCACGAATCCTAAATGGGATGATCTGTCAGGAGAGTGGGATAAGCCGCAAGACGTTTCGGTTTACGCCGAAGATCGCGTAGGGCGCGCGGCTCGATCGCTCGGGTACGCCGCACGCAAGAACCAAGATCCCTCGCTTCGCTCGGGATGACAATCCCTCTAACGCTCCGATTCCCCAATTGCCATTCCCACTCCCCCCGCATAGAATCTTCTATTCAGCCCCGATTCCAGTGAGGACGATTGCATAAGGGCCTAGCTATTTATCCCGGTTCGTTTGATCCGCCTACCAACGGGCACCTCGATCTGATCGAGAGGGGTGCCAAGATTTTTGAGGAACTAGTGGTCGCGATCCTTCGGAACTCGGAAAAGAGTCCGATGTTCAGTGTGGCCGAACGGTTAGAAATGTTGCGGGAGCTCACTGCGAGTCTGTCGAATGTGCGCATCGACACCTTTGACGGACTCATGGTCGAGTATGCGAAATCCCTGCAGGCGACTTGCATTCTGCGCGGCATCCGGGCCATCAGCGACTACGAATATGAGCTGCAGATGGCGCTGATGAATCGCAAACTCGAACCAACTCTGGAGACGGTTTTCATGATGCCTGCCGACAAATATTCTTACGTCAGTTCACGCCTGGTGCGCGAAGTCGCACAGGCGGGCGGACCTGTGAAGGGGCTGGTTCCGGAAGTGGTGGAACAGCGGTTGCTCGAAAAACTCGATCCAGCCTACAAACTGCGCGATGCGCGCATGATTGAGGTTCTGGATCGAAGAGAGTTAGATCGAAGAGAAAAGAAAAGGAAAAAGAAGGCATGACCACGGCGACCACGGAAGCGGTAAAACTCACCGACCGGATCAATCGCATTGAGCCCTCAGCCACCATGGCAGTTGTAGCGGAGGCTGACAAGCTGCGTGCACAGGGCATCGATGTGGTCGACTTCGGCGCCGGCGAACCGCACTTCGCCACGCCGCAGCACATCAAAGATGCAGCCATCGCCGCGATTGAGGGCAACTTCACTAAATACACCGCCGTGCCCGGTACGCCTGAGTTGCGCGACGCGATCGTGCACCGTCATGCGACCGATTTCGATTCCGATTACCGTCGTGAGGAGGCTATCGCCGCGACTGGCGGCAAGAATGCGCTGTTCAACGCTGTTCAAGTACTCGTCGATCACGGCGACGAAGTGATTTTGCCGGTGCCTTACTGGGTTTCGTTCAAAGACATCGTCCGCTATGCGGGCGGCGAGTGCGTATTGCTGCAATCCGACGAGTCCCAGGGCTTCCGCGTCACTGCAGAAATGGTCGCGAGGCTGATCACTCCGCGGACCAAGGTCATCATTCTAAATTCACCTTCGAATCCCTCCGGTGCAGTGATGAGCGCGGAGGATTTAACCGAAGTTGTCCGCCTCGCTCACGAGCGTGGGATCTGGGTTCTCTCCGACGAATGTTATGTCTACCTGAACTACACCGGCAGGAATTTTTCCGTGGGATCGCTTCGCGAGTTCAAGGAACGGATCGTGGTGCTGGGCTCGCTCTCGAAAACTTATGCGATGACGGGCTGGCGCCTGGGCTACGCGCTCGGCCCAATCGCGGTGGTAAGTGCCATGTCAAAGTTGCAAAGCCAGTCCACCTCGAATCCGACGTCAATCGTGCAGAAAGCCGGTGTAGCGGCGCTTAAGGGGCACCAAGAGTGTGTCGAACAGATGAGGCGGGAATACATCGGGCTTCGCGACCACGTAGTAAAAGGTTTGCGTTCGATACCGGGCGTGACTTGCACTTTACCGGAAGGCGCATTCTATGCCTACCCGAACATCTCAGCATTTCTGGGGCGCGGCAACGTGAAGTCGGCATCGGACGTGGCAGGGAGGCTGCTGCGCGAGGCGCACGTGGCCACCGTGCCCGGAGAAGGATTCGGCACGGGCAACCATGTCCGCGTTTCATATGCAACTTCGAAGGGGGAGTTGGACCGTGGACTGGAACGCATGCGGAAATTTTTCTCCGCGCTCTAGTCGCGGATTTCAGACTTATTTAAGGATTTCACTTCGGCCAAGGCCGTCCCTACGCAAACGGCCTTTTTTGTTGATCGTCTTTTATGGGCAATCTATATCCATTCTTGATGCTTCCGGCGTTCGATCCGCGGCCGTGGGGCACGTATGATCTCTCGCCGATTTACCCCAATCGCAAGTTCGAGGAAAAGATTGGCGAGGCCTGGCTCACCGGCGACAATTGCCAAATAGCGAATGGCCCACTTATCGGGCAGACGCTCGCGCAAGTAAGTCAGCGGTATCAGCGGGAGCTTGTAGGCGATGCCGCGCGCGACGCTCATCGTTTTCCATTATTGCTGAAATTTCTCTTTCCGCATGAGAAGCTCTCGGTGCAGGTTCATCCCGATGACGAACAAGCGCTCCGCGTAGGCGAGCCCTGGGGCAAAACCGAGTGCTGGTATGTGGCGCACGCAAAGCCGGGGGCCCAAATCGCATTAGGTCTCAAGGCCGGCGCGACGACTGCGCAACTGGAACAGGCGATTCATGAGAAGCGCGCTGAAGAATTGCTGAACTGGCTCAACGTTTACAGCGGTGACATGATTTATGTTTGCGGGGGGACTGTGCACACGCTCGGCCCCGGCTCGGTGATCGTCGAAACCCAGCAACCGTCCGACACAACCTATCGTTTGTATGATTACGGAAGGCTGCGCGAATTGCACTTGAAAGACGGACTAGCTGCGGTGAAGTTAAAAGTCGCATCCGGAAAGGTGGTGAGGCCTGCTCCAACGCAGATTCCTCGCAGTAAGAACCGCGAGGCTTCGCTGGTAGCGGCTCCCTACTTTGTCGTTGATATGTTCGAGATGAAAGACCCGCAGGAACTGAGCACACAAGAAGATGCGGGAAAGAGTTCAGTGCAGATTCTTGTGGCCGTGGAGGGTTGCGGCGTAGTTGAAGCGACTGGTGCGGAGCCCGTAACGTTGGCGAAGGGCGACGCGGTAGTGGTTCCGGCGTCGTTGGGAAATTTTACGGTGCGCCCGCAGTGGACGCTGGAATTTCTCAAGGCGCGTGTTCCGGGTGCAGCAGTGCCCGAACCGGAAACACGAATGTAGCTTGAAGTCCGAAACTGCGTGACAAGGATTGCGGATAGCGACTGGCTATCAACGATTGGCTATCAACGATTGACGAACAAATCAAACTTCTACCCTGTAATCCTCGCCGGCGGACGAGGTACGCGCTTCTGGCCGCTGAGCCGCAGGAAACGAGCCAAGCAGTTGCTCGCCCTCGATGGCAAGCAAACCATGATTCAGCAAACGGTGGCGCGGCTGCTGCCGCTGGCCTCGCCGAAACGGTTCTGGGTCATTACCAACGACGACCTCCGCCCCGCAATTTTAAAGCAGCTTCCAAGATTGCCAAAGCCGCAGGTGCTGGCTGAGCCGATGGGTCGCAACACTGCACCTGCCATTGGACTGGCTGCGTTTATTCTGCTGCGCGGGGATCCCGCTGCTGTTATTGGAATGTTTCCATCCGACCATGTAATCTCCGATGAAAAAACTTATCGTGCGACGATTGCACGCGCGGTCGATATCGCAGCCGAGGGCGAAAACATCGTAGTCCTCGGCGTTCAGCCGACGCGCCCTGAAACCGGATACGGCTACATCGAGACGGGAGCAGCATTCACTAGAAACGCGCTCCGAGTGCACCGCTTCACTGAGAAGCCGGACGTTGAAAAGGCCGCCGCATTCGTGGCTGCAGGGAATTATTTCTGGAACAGCGGGATGTTCTTATGGAGCGCTCGTACCCTGGCCAATGCTTTGCGCGAACATCTTCCCAAGACGGCGCCTATCCTGGAAGAGATCGCTGCAGCGTTCGGCACAAGAAAATTTACCGGCACGTTCGGCAGGCTATACCGCAAATGCGAAAACATCAGCATCGATTATGCCGTGCTGGAGCCGCGTTCGGCGAAGGGTGAGCAGGCCAGTAACATCTTTTGTCTTCCGGCGGATTTCGGGTGGAACGATCTGGGCTCATGGACCGCATTGCACGAGCATCACACGGCCAAGAGCAGTCCCGCCGAAGGCAACCTCGTTTCCGGCGCGGGCGTGTTTCTGTTGAATGCCCGAGGTAACTACGTGCATGCTCCCGGAAAGTTTGTCGCGGCGATCGGCGTGAACGATCTGGTGGTGGTCGAAACCCCTGACGCCTTGCTGATCACCACGCGGCAGCGCGCGCAGGACGTTGGTAAAGTGGTGATGTATTTGGATGGGAAGAAGCTGCATAGACTTACTTAGTTTCCGATTTCTAGTTCCCTCAGGGGCTAAGGCCCGCGTCTTTTTTGGCTCTGGGCGGCGCGGTTGAAGCCGCGCCCTTTTTCAAAACGATTTACGAAAGAGCTTTTGGAGACTGGGAACCAGAAACTGGAAACCAGAACTCAGAACAATGGCACAAGAAATCAAGTTCGGTACGGACGGCTGGCGCGGCATCATCGCCGACGATTTTACCTTTGACAATGTGCGCCGCGTCGCCGGCGCAATCGCTTCTTACGTATTGAAATACGAAGACGCCCAGCGTGGAGTCTTCATTGGCTACGACACGCGTTTCGCTTCGCAAACTTTTGCCCGAGCGGCTTCGGAGGTTATCGCCGCTGCTGGCATTCCTGTGAAGTTGGGCAACGATTACACTCCCACTCCGGCCGTGTCCTATGCGGTGAAAAGCAATCACGCTGCCGGCGGAGTCATGGTCACCTCCAGCCACAATCCCTGGAACTGGAACGGAGTGAAGTTCAAAGGCAAGTTCGGTGGCTCTGCTACTCCCGGGATTATGAAGAGAGTGGAAGAAGAATTGCGCGCGGGTGCGATGCCTCAGGGCACAAAAGCGGCTGTCGAGGAGACCGATCTCAAGACGCCTTACATCGCTGCGGTCTGCCGGTTCGCAGATCTGGATCTGATCCGCAAGACCAAGTTCAAGCTCGCGATCGATTCCATGTACGGCTCCGGTCGTGGAATTCTCGCTGGAATCTTTCGCGATTGCGGAGTAAAGCACGTCTCTATCCGTCAAGAAGTGAATCCGCTCTTCCCCGGTATTAATCCCGAGCCCATCGAGCCGCACCTTTCTCTTCTGCAGCAAACAGTGATAAGCGAGAAGTGCGATGCGGGTCTGGCCACCGACGGCGATGCCGACCGCATTGGCGCGGTCGCCGAGGACGGAAGCTTCGTGGATTCGCACAAAATATTCTGCGTCCTGCTGCACTGGCTGCTCGAACGCAAGAAGTGGCCGGGAGACGTGGTGCGTGCCTTCAACACTACGCGCATGCTCGATCGTATTGCCGCGAAGTATGGCCGGAAACTCTACGAAACGCAGATTGGATTCAAGTACACCGCGGACCTGATGATGGAGCACGACATCCTGATCGGCGGCGAGGAATCTGGCGGCATCGGCTACTCGCGCTTTCTTCCGGAGCGCGACGGCATTTTGAATTGCCTGCTGCTGGCCAATGCGATGGCGGAAGAGGGTAAGCCGCTCGGCCAGTTGGTTGCGGATTTGCAACGCGAGTTCGGTCCGCATTACTACGGCAGGCGCGATCTCCACATTGGCGAGGAGTTGAAGCAGAACGCCATTCAGCGCGCCCGAGCCGAAGACACGCAAAGCCTGGGACGCTATCGTGTGCTGAGGAAAGAAAATCTCGATGGCATCAAATTCTTCCTCGATGCGCCCATGAACAACAACGGAGCTGAAGCGTGGATCCTCTTCCGCGCCTCGGGAACAGAGCCGTTGCTGCGCGCGTATGCGGAAGCCTCGTCGCCGGAGTTGGTGAAGGAAATCCTGACGGCTGCCGAAGCTTTCGTGAGGAGCGGCAGCTAGGGGCACGCGAATCGTGCCGGAAGCTCCCCATTTGACGCGGCGGTAATGCGATACTTAAGCACTGGCCATGACTTCTGATGAACGCCCACCCTCGATTGCAGACGACTCGCCCGAGGCCCGCCGCTATAATCGCATCCACCGCTGGCTGGGTGTCGCGGATTTTGTCCTGGGTGCGGCCTTCCTGGTGCTTCTGCTGGTGACCGGTTGGACGGTCTGGTTGCGCGATCTCGCGCTGCGCAGGGGATTCCAAAACTACACGCTGGCCGTATTTCTCTACCTCTTCTTTCTGCTTTTCATCAGCAAGGCTTTGGGCTTTGGACTCGATTACTACGGATTCCGGCTGGAGCAAAAATTCCAGCTTTCCAATCAAAGATTTCGCTCCTGGCTCTGGGACGAAGCCAAGAGTTTCTTTGTAGGACTGGTGTTGGCATCGATCGTGGTGGAGTTGCTCTATTTCATGATTCGCCAATTCCCGCAGCATTGGTGGATCTTTACCTGGGCGCTGTTCATGGGATTGTTTATCGTACTGGCTCAGCTTGCCCCCGTGGCCCTGTTGCCGATCTTTTACAAGTTCGAACCGCTGGAGAATGAAGACCTGCGACGTCGTCTCGTTGTGCTCAGTGAGCGCGCGGGCACCCGGGTGCGTGGTGTCTACCGCTGGAAGCTTTCTGAGAAGAGCAAGAAAGCGAATGCGGCTCTCACCGGGCTGGGCAGCACCCGGCGCATCATCCTGGCCGACACGCTGCTCGATAACTATGGTCCCGACGAAATCGAAGCAGTGCTTGCCCATGAACTCGGCCATCACGTCCACCGGCACATTTTGAAAAGTATTCTGGTGCAAGCCGGAATTACCTTGCTTGGTTTCTGGGCGGCGAACTGGGTGCTGCACTACGCCGTCGACCATCACATGTTCGAGGAGCTTTCCGACTTTGCCAACTTGCCCTTGCTGGCCATTACTGCGACCGCGCTATCGCTCGTGCTCATGCCGGCGCTCAATGCTTACTCGCGCTACAACGAGCGCCAGGCTGACCGCTATGCCTTCGAATCCATCGTGAGCGTGGAGCCGTTCATTTCATCGATGAATAAACTCGCGCAGCAGAACCTGGCGGAGCGTACACCTTCAAGGTGGGTCGAGCTATTGTTTCACTCCCATCCCGCGATCTCGAAGCGCGTGGCGGCCGCGGAGGCCTGGAGCCGGGCGCAGAGCGTGAGTCCTCAACTGTAAGATCACCATCGATGGTGCGTTCGAGTGACAATGCGATCAACGCCGTCGAAGAATCTCTGTTACGCGCTGAAGATCTTCTTCCGTATCCACGCCAACCGAATCGTGCGGCGTCTCGCCCACACAAATCGGGATTCCATTCTCGAGAAACCGCAGCTGCTCCAGCCGTTCACTTTTTTCCAGCACGGATTCCGCCTGGTTCACAAAGAGATCGAGCGCAGCTTTGCGGTATGCATAGAGGCCGAGATGCTTGAAGTAGCGGGGTCCAGTGGCATCGCGGTCGAAGGGAATCGTAGCCCGTGAAAAGTAGAGGGCGTTTCCGTTTGTCGCAGTCACAACTTTGACAGCATTGGGATTGTTAATTTCTTCGGGTGGACACGGTGTCTTCAAGGTAGCCACCTGGACGTCTGGATCCTCCATCACCTCAAGCAGGGTCGTGATCTGCTCCGGGCGAACAAGCGGTTCATCGCCTTGCACGTTGAGATACACATCCGCAGCGATCGAGCTTGCGATTTCGTGCACCCGTTCGGTTCCGCTGTGGTGATTCTTCGAAGTCATCTCAGCTTTCCATCCCTGTTTGCGACAAGCCTCCAGGATCTCTGCGGAGTCTGTCGCGATAATCACGTCGGAGAGCAGGGACGAAGAACGCACCCCCTCATACACCCAGCCCACTAGCGGTTTCCCGGCGATCTCACGGAGCATTTTGCGCGGCAACCGCGTCGATGACAGTCGAGCGGGTATTACGGCAATGGTTTGCATCCGAGGATTAGTTTCCTGTTTCCTGCTACAACTAGCAAGTGTCGAATCCTTCCCGCCACCGCCGGACCGGTCTTACGCACAAGGCAGAGCTGCTTGCGGGGAGTCAAATCGTTATAAACATTCTGCAATTGAATGGCATCCAAGCAACCGGGGAGATGTGAAATGAAAGCGCTTCGCGCCGCCATCCTGCCTGACGTCGTCCACATAGGTCCGAACATGTGCAAGGCCACTGCTGGTAACTACAAAGGCTATACAGAAAATACCGTATCGAAACACAGGTTCAGCGACTCATAAAATCCGCTAAGCCTAGAACAAGTGACGCCTAATCCTTGTTGAAATTCCTTCTTGTAAGTTTGTTTCGTAATTGAAAGGAGAAAGTCGTGATTCAACGAATTGGAAAAGCAGCAGTGGCAGCAGTAATGGTGGCGGCGCTTTCGTGGTTCGTTGCAGCGCCGCTGGCGCATGCCGACGACCGGTCGCACTGCCAGCACGCGATCGAAAAAGCAGAAGCCAGACTCGACAAAGCCATCCGCGACAAAGGCGAGCGCAGCCACGAGGCTGAAGACCGCCGGCACGACTTAAATGCCGAACGCCAGCGTTGCTGGGAGCAACACCACCAGTGGTGGAACGGCAAAGAACATCGCTGGGAAACCGAGCAGAACTGGGATCATGACGATCATCGCTGATCAGCAGTGCTCCGCATCAAGTGGGATAGTGAACTCCCAAGCCTAATTGGGAGTTCCAATCCTCCTTCGCACTTTTCGCGCTGTGAAGCAATAGAATTGCGTCCAACGGCTGGAACTCCACCCCGACGCAGAATGTATTTCGTTAGGAACTTTCTCCCGCACATCCCCTTGCGAAGATGAAGCTCAAACAACAAACGACCGGCGATCGTTAGCTGATAGAATTTTCAGTCGCTCCTCATTCACAATTTAAAGGGATCGCATGTCCACGGGCACTGCCAAGATTCAGCGCGCGATACTGAGCGTCACCGACAAAACCAGCTTGGTAGACTTCGCGCGCCAACTTTCTGCTCTCGGTATAGAACTCATCTCCACCGGAGGGACGGCTAAACTGCTGCGCGACTCGGGCATCGCGGTGAAAGACATCTCCGAACTCACCGGATTTCCTGAGATGCTCGATGGCCGGGTAAAAACGTTGCATCCCAAAGTACATGGCGGCATTCTGCATCGTCGAGAAAATCCTGCCCATACAGCGGCGGTCGCCGAGCACGGCATCCAGCCAATTGACATGGTCGTGGTAAATCTTTACGCCTTCGAAAAAACTGCTTCCAGAGCGGAGGTGACTTTCGAAGAGTTGATCGAAAATATCGACATTGGCGGACCATCCATGATCCGCTCCGCTGCCAAGAATTTCCGCGATGTTGCCGTCGTTACGTCACCGGCTAATTACGCGGCGATCGTGGAGGAACTCGACCGATCCGGCGGTGAACTCTCTCTCGAAACGAAATGGCGCCTGGCGCAGAAAGCTTTTGCCACCACGGCCGCGTATGACTCCGCCATTGCCTCCACGCTTGAGCGCATTCCCGACGTCCACAATTTTCGACTACCCACTGCCGGAGAACCCTTTCCACAAATCCTGCGCCTGTCCTTCAACAAAATCAACGATCTGCGCTATGGCGAGAATCCTCACCAGAAGGCTGCCATGTACTCAGACGGCTCCGGTGTCGGCGTCGCGAATGCCCGCCAGATACAGGGCAAGGAGCTTTCCTACAACAACATTGTCGACGTAGAGGCTGCCTGGGACCTTGCCCAGGAATTCATCGAACCCGAACTCGATCAACCCTTCTGCGCGATCATCAAACACACCAACCCTAGCGGAGCCGCGACTGGCAAGACCCTAGCCGAAGCCTACAAGCGAGCCTTGGAATGCGATCCCGTGTCGGCGTTCGGCGGCGTGATTGGAGTGAATCGGCCAATCGACGGCGAAGCCGCCGAAGAGATGCACAAGCTCTTTCTCGAGGTGATCGCTGCCCCTGGATTCGATGACGTTGCCAAAGCCCGGTTTGCAACCAAGAAAAATCTGCGCCTGATCGAAGTCACGGCCGCTCCACAAAAGTGGGTGTTGAAAAACATCTCCGGCGGAATTCTCCTGCAGGATGCCGACTCTCGTCCGCTGCAGGACGTTGACCTGAAAGTCGTCACACGTCGTACCCCCACTTCCGAAGAAACCCGCGCGCTTCTGTTCGCCTGGAAGGTCTGCAACTACGTGAAGTCCAATGCTATTGTCTACGCCGGTGACGGACAGACCGTCGGCATCGGCGCCGGTCAGATGAGCCGCGTCGATGCGGCCAAAATCGGTGCGATGAAAGCGCGACTGCCTCTGCAGGGCACGGTCGCGGCCTCTGACGCATTTTTCCCCTTTCCTGACGGTGTTGAGGAAATCGCCAGGGCGGGTGCAACCGCGATCATTCAACCCGGCGGCTCGCAGCGCGATCCAGAAGTCATCGCGGCCGCCAATCGCCTAGGTGTGGCCATGATATTCACCGGGGTCCGGCATTTCCGCCACTAGGATTCGTTGGCGTCCTGCTGCTTGTCGCTTCCTTGGCGTACTCTGCGAACCCTTTGTGTTCTCTGCGGTAGAATGCTTTTCAGTGGCCAATTTCCGATCGATAGTTCGTTCCTTTACCAAACTTGACAATCGCACACACCAACCCCTCGGTCCCTGTACCTCTGGCCGCGTTTGTGCCCGTGTAAGGGCGTGTTTTTCCCCAATAAAGCGCGAGCCGGGTTAGAATTAAGGAACACCAACCCGACTGGTTTTGCATCCAATGATTATGGTTTCGGGTAGGGCGCGCGGCAGTAACAAGGCCAAGTCCGATAAAACAATTCCAGCATAGTCAGGTCGAGCATGAATAGAATTTTTCCCGTTGTTTTGATTTTTTCTTCTTTCGCGGTGGCCGCAGCAGCCCAAACCAGCCCATCTTCGCACACGGACTCAAAGTCGGACCAATCGAAGCCGTCTCAGTCCTCGCCCTCCAAGGCGGATCGCGCGACGGCCTATTATCACTACACGCTCGCGCACATGTACGAAGAGCAGGTCACAATTTACGGCCGCAGCGAGTTGGCCAATAAGGCCATGGAAGAATACCGCCTTGCCATCGAGTCCGATCCCTCATCCGAATTCCTTACTTCTGCGCTGGCCGAACTTTACGTCAAAACTGGACGAATCCGCGACGCCGTCCTCGAAGCCCAGGACATTATCAAACGCGATCCCAACAATTTAGAGGCACACAAGTTACTAGGCCGGATTTATCTTCGCTCGCTCGGGGATATGCCAGGCGGCGGCAACGGATCCGACAATGTGCTTAAGCTAGCCATCGAGCAATATGAAATGATCGTGAAGATCGAGCCCAATAATGTTGACGACCATCTTCTGCTCGGCCGCCTCTATCGCCTGAACAACGATTTGCAGAAAGCGGAAAGCGAACTCAAGACTGCGGTCAAGCTCGATCCTGACTCAGAAGAAGCCGTCACCACTCTCGCTTTGCTCTACACGGACGAGGGCGACACAGTTCACGCCCTGCAAGTTCTCAGCGCCGTGCCCGATGCGGGGCGCTCGGCGAAGCTGTACGCCGCACTGGGCGCCACTTACGAGCAGCGCAAAGATTACAAGAGTGCGATCGACGCCTACAAACACGCCATCCAGCTGGATCGCGACAATCTGGATGCGATTCGTGGCCTCGCCGAAAACCTCCTGAACGACGGGCAGATCGATGCCGCTCTCGATCAGTACAGAGTAATCGCCGACGCCAACCCCGAAGACGCGCAGACTTATCTCCGCATCTCAGAGATCTACCGCCGCCAGGGTAAGTACGACGATGCCCTCGATAGCCTGAAGAAGGCGCAGGCGATGGTCCCCGACGCTTTGGAGGTCCCTTACAACATCGCGGTGGTTTACCAGGCGCAGGGACGCTATGACGACGCTGCCAAGATTCTGCAGGATCTGCTGAAGAAAACGGAGAAGCCAGATAACAGTTATTCCCAGTCGGATCGGAATAATCGCGGAATCTTTATCGAGCGCCTCGGCATGGTCTATCGCGATCAAGAGAACTATCCAGCCGCAGTCGAAACATTTCGGAAGATGATCCCGCTCGGCGACGAGAATGCGCGCACCGGCTATCAGGACGTCATCGATACCTACCGCGAGGCCAAGCAGTGGCCAGAGGCTACCGCCGCCGCGAAAGAGGCTCTGCAAAAATTGCCCAACGATCGCGAATTGCGCATGGTGCTGGATGCTCAACTCGCCGACACCGGCGATCCCGAGAAGCCTCTAGCCGATGTACGCTCGCTGCTCAAAGGCACTCCCGAAGATCGTGACGTCTACCTGCGGCTGGCAATCATGAACCAGCGCCTCAAGCGATGGAGCGATGCGGAAGAGGCTCTGAACAAGGCCGAACAACTGTCCACCAAGCCCGAAGACAAAGAGTACGTTTATTTTCTTCGCGGTTCCACCTATGAGCGCGAAAAAAAGTACGACGAAGCCGAGGCGGAATTCAAGAAAGTGCTCGCCGTCAACCCGCAGAGTGCCGCGACCCTCAACTATCTGGGTTACATGAACGCCGACCGCGGTGTGCAACTCGAGGAATCGCTCAACTACATTAAGGCAGCTGTCGGCCTCGAGCCCACGAACGGCGCTTATCTGGACTCTCTGGGGTGGGCTTATTTCAAACTCGGTAAGTATGACTTGGCGGAAGAGAGCTTGAACAAAGCGTCTTTGCACATGGGTTCTGATCCCACGGTTCAGGATCACCTCGGCGATCTCTACCAGAAGACGGGACGCCTGAAGCTGGCCGCCGCTCACTGGGAACGTGCCGTAGCAGAATGGAATAAAACCGTAGCTTCAGAAGTAGACGGCGATCTTTTTGCGGCCACGCAAAAGAAACTCGATGCCGCCAAGGTCCGTCTGGCCAAAGAAGACACAGATAAACGGTAAGCGATAAGCGGTAATTGGTACGCAGTACCTAGCGCTCTCGGTATCCAGCGACTTGCAACTGGGTACTACGCTTTGCGTACTGTCTCTCTGTTAAACTTTGGAGATGCTGGCCGGCTACGCCGTGCATGTGGAAGATTCCCGCGGCCGCCGCTTCCCTGAGCCGCCGCATCCCTACCGCAACGACTTTCAGCGCGACCGCGATCGCGTCATTCACGCCCGCGCTTTTCGCCGCCTCGAAGATAAGACGCAGGTTTTTACTCGCCGCTATTCCGACCACTTCCGCAATCGCCTTACCCACACCATTGAAGTAGCGCAAATTACCCGCACCGTGGCTGCCGCACTTAATCTCAATGTCGATCTCGCCGAAGCGCTCGCGCTTGTGCACGATCTCGGCCATCCCCCATTCGGCCATGCGGGCGAAAAAGCGCTTGACGCGGCCATGCGCGCCCATGGCCTGTTCTTCGATCACAACCTGCACGCCTTGCGCATCGTGGAAGATTTCGAACAGCGCTACGCCGCCTTTCCCGGGCTGAACCTCACGTTCGAGGTTCGCGAAGGCATCATCAAGCACTCGTGTGATTACGACCCTGCGGAGCATCCTGAACTGGCGGAGTATCTTCTCGATCAGCGGCCTCCGCTCGAAGCCCAGCTCATCGACCTCACCGATGAGATCGGCTACAACACCGCCGACCTCGACGACGGATACGAAGCGCATCTGCTGACCCTGGAGCAGATCCGAGCCGGCGTTCCTGTCTTCGAGCGCTTCTTCCGCCCAGTCGAACAGACCTATCCCAATGCGCTGGAGAAGCTGAAGTTCAATGAAGCCCTCAAAGGAGTGTTCAACCGCCTGGCCGATGATTTGATCACCAACACACAAGCGCGGCTGCGCCAAACCGGAATTGAAACTCTGACAGACATCCGTCACCACCCGGAGCGCATCGCCGCTTTAAGCTCCGAAGTAGAAGCCGAGCGCAAACAAATCAAGGATTTCCTCTACGAACATCTGTACTACAGCCCGTCCCTTGCCGGAGAAAAAGACGACGCTGAACGCATTGTCACCGAGTTGTTCGACTTCTGGATGAAGAACCCCGCAGCCCTGCCGCACTACTACCACGAGAAAGCCAGCCAGGAATCGCTGCCCCGTGTAGTTTGCGATTACATCGCCGGCATGACCGATCACTTCATCGTCGAGCAGTATGAAAAGCATCGCGGCGGGAATTAATGCGAACGAAGTTTACTTGCCTCCCGCCACCGCCGCCACAACATCAAACAAAATCTTCGGCCCTCGCCGCACTTCTTCCACGCGAATCCGTTCGTCGTTGCCGTGTTCCGTGTTCCCTTCCTCCTCGGTAGCCGTATATGGAGTGAAGCCGTACGCCTCTATGCCCAGCGGCCGGTAGCGCTGATTCTCCGTGTAGCCGCTGGTGATGTGCGGTACCACGGGCGTGCCCGGAAAATATTTTCCCGAGACTTTGCGAACGGCCTCGTACAACTTCGTATTCGTCGGTGAGTAATTCGCCTGGCGAAACTCCGCATTCAGCGGTTCAACCGTGACGTTGGGATCATCCACCACTCGGCGGATCTGCTCCAGCAGTGCCCTCGGATCTCCACCTGGTAGAATGCGAACATCCAGGTTCGCCCAAGCCTCTGACGGAATCACATTAGTCTGCTCCGAGCCGCCCATCATAGTGAGCGAGATGGTGTCACGCAGCAAAAAGTTCAGTGATTCATCTTTCTCCACGTCCTGCCGAAACTTTTTATCTTCGATCGCGGTGCGAATGTTGCGATAGGCGCGCGCTTCTTCGGGCGGCTCATATGGAGCCATGTCATGCAGAAATTCCTCGACCACTGGCAGCAAGCGCAGCGGTGTGCGATAGGCAAGAATGCGCTCCAGCGCACGCACCAGGCGATTCGGCGCAGAATCCGGAATCGGCCGCGAAGCATGCCCTGGACGCCCGTGCGCTACAACATGCAGCCAAAACGTGGTCTTCTCACCTACGTCAACACCCACGTACTTCACCTTGCCGTTCTCCAGCAGGTTCTCGCCACCTTCATTGATTAGAAATTCCGCGTTCTCGAGCAGGTCGCGCTGATTAGCAATAAACCAGTCAGTGCCGGTTCCCTCAGCTTCTTCATCCGCGACGGCCAGGAAAACTACATCGCGGTCAAGTTTGATCTTCTCGCGCTTCAGCATCACCATCACGACTAACTGCGCCAGCCCTTCATCTTTCATATCCTGCGCTCCGCGGCCCCATAGCCAGCCGTCTTTGATTTCGCCGCTGAATGGCGGAACCTTCCAGTGCGTCGCATCGCTGGTGACCACGTCCATATGGTTCAGCAAGATGATTGGCCCCTGGCCTTGCGCTGTGTCATGTGGCAGACGGGCCCACAGATCGCCGCGTCCTGGCGCGTATTCGAAGACACGATTCTCGATGCCTTCCTCATCGAGAATCCTTTTATAAAAAGCCACAGCGCGCATCTCGTGCCCTGGAGGGTTCGTAGTATCGATGCGCAAATACTCTTGCATCCACGCCAAAGCCAAATCGGAATACTGTTGCAAGTGATCCGCTGGGATCTGGGAAGAAGCCAGAACCGGCTCCTCTGCGGCCCTGGCAGGAGAATCTTCGGCGAAAGCCGGGTGCAGCGGACTCAACAAGACAGCGGCCGTCGTCAGCATAAACATTCTCTTTCGAAACATCTCCCTCCAAACTCCCGCCTGAGATCCAGCAGGCAACTGCGCATTTCTCATACCGCTTTGTTCCAAATCACCGTCCCCTTGGTTCAACAACACACGCAGTTTTTATATCAGGTTTGCCAAAATTACCCTCCGGGAGTCGGCTAGGCTATCCCGTGCGCTAGCTTGAGGGTACAATGTCTATGGATATCAAGGCTTTAGCGCTCCAACCTCGGATGCGGGTTTGGCATCCGACCTGTATGAAAGAGTGCAGGCGCCAGCAGGCTTGCGGCGCCGGGTTTTTCAGATTCAGAGGCATGTGTTGCGTCAGCGCATGCCGGCAAAGCGATCAGCGCTTGCTTTCGTCGTACTGTTTTCGGGGACGCAATTAAATCACGGAACGCGCCGGTTTCGGCGTGCTGGAGTGGAGCCCCCATACGCTCCCCCAAAATTGGAGGAAGTTTCTTATGAATACTCGCATTTTGATTTCTCTGCCTTTGGCCGCAGTGCTGGCATTTCCAGCCTTCGCCCAAACTTCGTCTTCCCAAACTCAATCCAGTCAGTCGACCACATCGCAGACGACTCAGTCGACCGATACCGCCACCGGCAAACAGCCCTTACAACCCCCCAGCCGCGAGGGTTTCTGGGGCCGTGTGAATCCATTTGCACGCAAGAATTATGTGAAGCGGCAAACTGAGCCCATCCGCGACCGCATCAACGAACTCGACGACCTCACTGCTGCCAACAGCAAGTCGATTAAAGATACGGATGCGCGCGCCCAAGCTGGCATAAAGATGGCTTCGGACAAGGCTAACGAAGCCGATCAGCACGCCATCGACGCCGGCAACAAAGCGAGCATGGCGCAGCAGAGCGCGCAACAGGCCTCGACCCGTATCCAGACCGTGGAAACCGTGGTCAGCAACATCGATCAATATAAGGCATCCAACCAGACCGAAATTCGTTTCAAGCCCGGCCAAACTGTCCTCAGCAAGAACGCCAAGGACGCCCTCGACGAGATGGCGAACACCGTAAAGGGACAGAAGGGTTACATTATCGAAGTGCAGGGCTTCTCTTCTGGCCGAGGCCAAGTAGCAATTTCGAACTCGCAGAAAATGGCTGAGTCCGTAGTCCGCTACATGGTGCTCAATCACGACATTCCGGTTTACCGGATCTACCTCGTGGGTATGGGCAATGCCCCGGTCGCAGGTGAGGACCAGGATGCGAAGACTAAGCGCATCAGCGGCGGTCGCGTGGAAATCAGCTTGTTGAAGAATGATCTGGAACAGCTTTCCAGCAATTCTGGTGCTCCGACGACAACTGGAGACCAGCAACAGCAACCGAAGTAACGATCGAGTCCGATCGCGTTCGGGACCAAGGGCGCCTCGCCCGGAAGTCCCTCCCCCAGAGAAAGCCTCTCGCGTAAGCGAAGGGCTTTCTCATTTCGGATGAATTCGGGCTGGATCTGCTAACCAGGATGGTGGTGGAAATAAAGCAGCAACATGTGAGCCACAAAGCCCAAAACGAACCACGTCGCCGCTTCCATTATTCGTTTGAATTTTGGCGTCATGCGGAAAGAATACATTCACCATCCGCCGCGTGCTAGTCCGCACACCCCGGGAATTCAGCTTCGATAATCTGCCGGCTTAATGCCAAGATTGTCCAGCTTCGACTGGAGTGTTGTGCGTTTCAAACCCAGGCGTGCGGCCGCGCCCTCAGCTCCGCCGAGCTTACCACGGCATTCTCTAAGCGCGCGAACCACGCGTTCGCGCTCATGTTCGCGCAGGCTGTCGTCTATCCTGCCATGGCCGCCATCCATGTCGGTCTGCAATTCGGAGAGCGGCGCCTGCAAAACCGAGCCCGGAGTAAGTATCACAGATCGTTCCACAAAATTTTCTAATTCCCGGATGTTACCCGGCCACCCCCATCGCACCAAAATTTCCATGGTTTTTGACGGGATGCTGGTAATGGACTTTTGCGTCTGCTTGGCGAATTTACGCACGAAATACTCGATGAGGGGCCGAATATCCTCGCGCCGCTCGCGCAGCGGCGGGATGAGGATGGGAAATACGTTGAGACGGTAATACAAGTCGCTGCGAAACTCGCGCCGTTTCACACTCTGCAGCAGGTCCCGGTTGGTCGCCGCAAGAAGGCGAAAATCCACCTTCAACGTCGAGGTGCCTCCGAGGCGTTCAAACTCGTGATCTTGAAGCACTCGCAGCAGCTTGGGCTGCAGACTCAGAGGGATCTCGCCAATCTCATCGAGAAAAAGCGTGCCTTTATCGGCCAGTTCCAGGCGACCGATTTTGCGGGCTACGGCGCCGGTGAAGGCTCCTTTCTCATGGCCGAACAACTCACTTTCCAGCAAGCCTGAAGGAATGGCCGCGCAATTCAGCTTGATGAAGCTGCTACTGCGGCGTCCACTCAGACGGTGGAGCGCGCGTGCCACCAACTCCTTGCCCGTGCCGGTCTCGCCCAGCAACAGCACCGTGGCGTCGCTGGGCGCAACCTTGGACACCTTTTCCATTACATCTTTTAAGGCCCGGCTGCCCCCGATGATTTCTCCGAACCCGAGTTCACTGTCGATCGATCGTTCTAGGTAAAGCTTTTCTTCCGAAAGTCTCTCTTTGGCCTGGCGAAGTTCTTCTGTGACCTCCTCGAGTCGGGTTACCGTCCGGCGTAAGTCCTCCTCCGCTTTTCGCCGAGACTCCTCCGCCTTCACTTTTTCCGTGACGTCCCGCTGGATGCCCCAGGTACGCACCAGCATTCCATTTTCCACCGTGCCGATCATGCTATTGAGGAAGACTTTGGGATTGCCATGAATATCGACTTCGTGAGACTCACGATCAATTATGCGAAACCCCGAGCGAATGAACTCCCGACTGAGCTCAATGTTGCGAGGATCGTCAGGCACTACCATTTCCGTCAAACGCTTGCCCTGCAGCTCTCTCCCGGATTTCAATCCGTACATGGCCGCCAGGGCATCGTTGCATTCCGCCATGTAGTGGTCGTAAAGGATGTGATGGATCAGCTCATCTTCGGGCATGTCGATAGGAATCGGGGCGTCCGTATCTTGCCGGAAGATGCCCTCGGAACTCTGCGAAACAAATAAGCGATAATTCTCCTCGCTCCGCCGCCGGGCTTCCTCCGCCTGTTGGCGCTCGGTGATGTCGTGGCAAGTACCTACCAGACGAACCGGACATCCTTGTTCATTATGAAAGACCTTCCAGTGCTCCTCCAGGAGTTTGACGCGGCCGTCTGCCATGACAATCCGATATTCGACCGTCGAGGGTGCGCCTTTTTCAACTGAAGCCTCAAAGGCCGCATCCACTTTCGCGCGATCCTCCGGATGAATAAGTTCCACAAAGTCTGGACGCCTCGGGCGAAAATGGGAGGGGTCAGTCTCAAAGATGCGGTGTGTCTGCTCGGACCAAGTTATCTCAAGGTTCGGCAAGTCGATTTCCCAACTGCCCACTTTTGCCACCGCTTGGGCCTCGATTAGGCGGGCGCGCTCCGTCTCCAACTGCTTTGCGATCCGCTGTTGCTGCCGCTCACTGGTTCGGAGGGCTTCCTCCGCCTGTTTGCGCTCAGTAATGTCGCGCAAGACACACGCGATACGATCCACACCCTTGGGCCCTTCGATGGGAAAGTAGGTCGCGAGCATGTCTTTCTCGCCCGAGCGTGGAAATTTGTACTTGGTTTCGAATTGGACAACCTTGCCTCGAAAGCATTCCTCCATCTTCTGCTTAATCAGCCGGAGCGTCTCATCGCTGGCTCCTTCCGAGCCCAATCGGTCCACGACAAGGTTCCCAACAATTTGCCCTTCCTGCGCTCCCCGCCAATTTAGGAATGTTCGATTCGCGATTACGTAACGGAGTCCCCGGTCTATCACCACGATCGACTCCTCCAAGCCCTCCACAACCCTTTCGTATTCGCGCAGGCGCTCCTCTGCCCGCTTCCGTTCCGTGATGTCTTGGACGATGGCTATGGGCCAGCATGGACCGTCTCTCTCGGGCCATGTTGCAACAACCATGAGGTCGACCCATCGGGCAGAACCATCCGGACGGACATACCTTTTTGCCATCTCAAAATGCCGCACTTCGCCATGGCGGAGCTGTCGCACCTTCTCCAGGTTTTCCGCCAGGTCGTCGGGATGCGTGATGCTCTGGAAAGTGCGGCCCAGTAAATCCTGCTCCGTGCGCCCGGCGATTTCGCAGAACTTCGGATTTATCCCGCAAAAGCGGCCAGTCTGATCAATCCAGGCGATGCCAACAGGGCAAAAAACGTAAAGAGTGCGATAGCGGTTTTCGCTGGCATGAAGGCGTGCCTCGCTTTCCTTGCGCAAGGTCAGGTCGCGGGAGATCGCAATCACGTATTCCCGCTCCAGTTGCACCCGTTTCATGCTGACTTCCACAGGGAAGGTGGATCCGTCTTTTCGCCGGTGCAGGCTTTCGATTACGACCGATTCCCATTCCGGCAAGTTCTCGAGAGCGTGCGCGATCGAAGCGTCTGCGATTGCCGCATCAATTTCGAACACTCTCATCGACAGAAGTTCTTCGCGACTGTAGCCCAGATCGGAGCAGGCCTTCTCGTTCACATCCAGGAAGCAAAGCGTTTCCGGATCTATCACTTCAATCGCATCATTGCTCTGGTCCAACAAGGTTCGGAAAAGCCTTAGTTCACGGATGACACGCTCGTTTTCCTGTACTCTGTGAAGCAGCCCTTCGGTGGCCTCCTGCAGCAATTTTTCGGTCTGCCTTTGTTCGGTGACGTCGCGAGCCACGCCACTTACAATCGGCGTCGCCATGCCCTCGCGGCGCAGTGTGTTTGAGAATTCCCAAAGCCTGCGCTCTCCCGATCGCGTGACCACAACCAGAAGACCGCGGACCTCGCCCTCACGCTCGATCTCCTTCAGGTAGGCGTCGAACTCACTGCGGAACTCCGGAGCAATGTGTTCGCGCATCGGAATCCGCAGCATTTCCTCGACGCTATATCCGAGCAGTCGGGCGGGAGCGGGACTAATCGACAGAAGCTGGCCGTCAAGATCGTGCACGCACAGCAAATCCTGGCTGTGGTCGATGAGGTCTTGATACCAGTCTTCACTTTCGTCGAGAGCGCGCCGGATGGGGTCTATGTTGGCCTGCCGGCTTTCGAAGACTCGGCGATTTTTGGCTCCAGGGTGCAAATCCATGGCTACCCCCTAAGCGGGTGGCGAAGTTAGTTCATTACCTTCATGTATCACTCCAGTGTTGATCTGTCGCTGACCGCACAATCAGTGGCAGAACGCCCCGGGCCCGATTTCGGCGAAGTCTAGCAGAAGTGGGCACCGTACGCCAGCGTACATTCCCCATTTTTCGCAGCAGGGGGTTCCCTACACTTCTTCTTTTCAAGCTTCCGATCGCGACCGTTTGACCCTGTTGCTTCGGCTGAACTAGACTCGCTTCCAAGTGGGGTTTACTAATGAAGCGTATCGTCTGGGTTCTCCTGTTCTCTTTCGTTTTCGCCCTTACAAGTGTTGCCGATCGGGCCGATGGGGTTGCCGATGGGGCTCTCGATGATGACCAGACTCATCATCACCATGAAGACTTAACCGCAGGCCAACTGGGCACGGTTGTCTTTCCGGTCTCTTGCGCGCCCTTGGTACAGAAGCCGTTTGAGCGCGGCGTGGCTCTGCTGCACTCGTTCTGGTACGAAGAGGCGGAGAAGGAATTTCAGCAGATCGGCCAGGACGATCCGCACTGCGCCATGGCGCATTGGGGCGTGGCCATGAGCCTGTGGCACCAGCTCTGGAACCAACCGGATGACAAAGTCATCCTGCGCGGCCTCGACGAAGTCCATGAAGCAAAAACCACCGATGGCCCCACCACCCCGCGCGAGAAGGCCTACATCGCTGCCGTCGCGGCCTTTTATAGCGACTCGAAAAAACTCAATCACGAAGCTCGCGCCAAGGCTTATTCCGACGCGATGAAGAAGGTCTATGAGTCCTATCCCGACGATCACGAAGCCGCGGCCTTCTATGCGCTCTCGCTGCTCGCCTCCGAGCCGCACGCGGACGCCACCTTCGCCAATCGCAAGGCGGCCGCCGCGATCCTCGAAAAATTATTCGTCATCGAGCCCGACCACCCTGGCGTAGCGCATTATCTGATTCACAGCTACGACAAGCCGCAACTGGCGCAACTCGGCCTGCCCGCCGCCCGACGTTACGCGCAGATCGCGCCCGCCTCTCCGCACGCCCTGCACATGCCCTCGCACATTTTCGCCCGCGTCGGCCTCTGGCAGGACGACATCAATTCCAACCTCGCTTCCATCGCCGCCACGCGCAAAACCGCCGCCATGCACATGGGTGGCGAAGGCCACCAGTTCCATGCCATGGATTTTCTTTTCTACGCCTACATGCAAAGCGGAAGCGATGCCGACGCCAAGGCTCTCATCGAAGAAATCCGTGCCATGCCCGATAAGCGCGACGATATGTACGGCAGGGATTACGATCCACATGCAGCCGCCCTGGCGCACCTGAGCGCGCTCTATCCGATTGAGATGCACGATTGGCCAACTGCCGCTGCGCTTCCTCCGACGGAAGTTAAAGGCACTGTGGAAGATTCCGTGATTTACTGGGCTCGCGCTATCGGATCGGCGCATCTGCACAAACCGGACGACGTCCGCAAAGATATTGCGGCGATTGAGAGCATTCATCAAGGGCTAGTCGACAAACCGTTGTTTGGCGAGGCAGTCGAGAGTGACCGCAAGGAAGCTCAGGCCTGGCTGGCATTCGCGGAGGGTAAATATGACGATGCCGTCGAGGCGATGCGGCCCATCGCTGACAAAGAAGATTCAACCGGAGAAGAGCCGGAAGGCATTCCGGCGCGGGAGATGATCGCGGATATGCTGATGGAAGCGAAGCGTCCGCAGCAAGCCCTGGCTGAATATCAGGCGGATCTAAAGCTGAATCCAAACCGCTTCGACGCCCTCTATGGCGCCGCCCGCGCCGCCGAAGCCGCCGGCAAACAGAACGACCCTACGGAATACTACGCGCTGCTGTTGAAGGTTTGCGACGGATCAAATTCCACAAGGCCGGAGCTAAGTCAGGCAAGGAAATTGGTGGCGCAGAAATAATCCGCAAGTTATGTCGAAACCCACTGTGCGGTTGAAATTCTGCGCTATCTCGGCCACCGTCGTCTTGGCGCTCTCCTTCACTGGCGCCGCGACTAACGGCGTCCGGTCCAAACCGGTTTCGCGCGAGATCGTTGAAATGAGACTCCGCAGATACACCGGCGACAACCGCCAGCGTGAAATGACACTGAAGCAGCTTTTTGTCGAAGCTGGTTGTGACGATCAGCACATCTCCGAGCAGTCAGTGGAGGGATCCAAGCTGCCTAACGTCATCTGCGTTCTGCCAGGCACTTCGGACAAAGTCATAATCGTCGGAGCACACTTCGATCGCGTGCCAGACGGGGGACGGAGTGGTCGACAACTGGAGTGGTGCCTCGCTTCTGCCCTCACTTTACGAGGCGATCAAAATTGAGCCGCGCAAGCATACCTACATATTTATTGGGTTCACCGATGAGGAACGCGGCGAAGTTGGTTCCCACTTCTATGTGCTACAAATGACGCCAGAGCAAGTTGCCGCGACCGCCGCCATGGTGAATATGGATACTCTCGGTTTGGCGCAGACCGAGGTCTGGGCCAGTCACTCAGACAAGCGATTGAGCGGGGCGATTGATTACGTCGGCAAACAGTTGAACATTCCCGTACGCGCGGTAAATGTGGAGCGGGTGGGCAGCACAGACTCCGAACAGTTTGCTGCGCGTGGCATTCCAAGCATCACAATTCATTCGCTGACCCAGGAAACGTGGAATGCCCATATCCTCCACACCTCAAGAGACAACTTTTACGCCATGAATCTCAACAACTATTATCAGACGTATCGCTTGCTCTCAGCCTATGTTGCTTTCTTGGATCAGGTTGAGTCGCCTGAGGCAGGCACCTCTCATTAACGCGGTTATAACACGACGGGTCAAATTCCACGCGTCCTGAGCTGGGCAGGGCCAGGAAACTGGTGGCGCAAAAGTGAGTGAAGGGGAAGGAGCCGGTTCCTGAAAACACAGATCCTAACAGCAATGTTGTCGGTCTTCGGCCTGGCAGGCGCGGTAACAAACTCGACGCCTCGCGCAACCGAAGGCACCTCTCCTCGACCGCCGAACGCAGCTCCCGCCCTCATCAATACCTGCCTCATCACGAATGACGTCGGTGGGCTCGCTGCCTTCTACGTAAAAGTCTTGCAAATGCAACCGCATCAGGCAGGTGAAAGTTACTTTGAGTTTCGGACTACAGCAGGAGTACTTGCATTGTTCGCGGCCGACGCTCAAGAGAAATACATCCCTGGCTCCGCAACCCCCGGCCAGAATCACAGTTCGATCCTCGAGTTCAGAGTGGACGACGTGGATCAAGAGTATCAACGACTGCGCGAATTTGTGAAACCGTGGGTTAAGGGACCAACCACTCAACCGTGGGGTGCGCGTTCCATTTATTTTCGTGATCCTGACGGTAATCTTGTTGACTTCTTCACACCCCCGCGTGGCTAAAATGGGGACGGGAGCCACTCTATGGCGGCTATATCTGAATTGCCTGATTCGCTAGATCAGCTACTCATCCGGTGTATTTCCAAGTCGCAGTCCCGACTGGAATTCTGGGTGGAATTTATCAGGTCGATTCACGCGCAACGGATGGCCGAGGTCGGCGTCTACCGCGGGGATTTCGCGGCCTTTGTGTTGCAAAGATGCGAAGCTTTAAGCAGATATTACATGATCGACCCTTGGCGGCACTTGAACGACTGGAACAAGCCGTCGAACCACGATGATTCCGTGTTAGACGGCTTCTTCGAGGAAACAAAAGCGAAGACCGACTTCGCCGCAGCGAAAAGAGTGATCCTGCGGGGAAAGACTACTGAAGTCGTCGACGGGATAGCCGGCGGTGAATTAGATCTTGCCTATGTAGACGCCGATCATACTCTGAAGGGAATTGCAATCGATCTGATTCGTCTGTATCCCAAGTTGCGCATCGGCGGGTTTCTGGGTGGAGATGATTTCACTCGATCAGTATGGGAGCATAAGACCAGCTTTGAGCCGACACTGGTGTTCCCGTTCGCCGTATATTTTGCCGAGGCTGTAGGCGCCGCGGTTTACGCGCTGCCCCATTCTCAGTTTGTTATTCAGAAAACAAACGGTACACGCTTTTCTTTTGTCGACTTAGCCGGAGAATACGTTGACATCGGGCTCCGGAATCAGTTTGCCCCGGAGAAGGTCCTGAGGCTCATAGTAGGGGAACGTTTCCCAACTTTGAAGCGAGTCGGCGCGAAGGCGAGAGATCTACTCTCACATAAAACCAACAGACGCGTGAACCCGCGAAGTCCGACCTAACCAGGAAACAGCATCATCTTGACCACCAGCGCTACTGTCAGGGCCACGGTCCCCAGAAGCGCGTTGAACTCACGATGCTTCAGATATAAGTCGAAGGAGAATCCCGCCGAAGCTTCGCTGGAAGCGTTTGGCAAGCGAGTGCAGCGCGGCAACATCCTCGGCACCCGCTGCGCATATTCCTCAAACTCTGGAAACGTCCTCCGCAAAAATGTTTCCTCGTCGCGGATCACTGGAAGATAGATGGCAAAGAACATCACAACCAGCGCAATCCCCACCCACCAACTGCGCGCCGCCATCGCAAATCCCACCCCGATCAGCAGTGATCCCAGGTAGAGCGGATTGCGCGTGTAAGCGTAAGGACCGGAAGTTGCCAACGACTCATTCTTCCGAACATGTCCCGAAGCCAGCGCTCGAATCAAAAGCCCGGGAATAATCACGATCGCACCCAGGGCCATCGATCGCCACGTCGGCCGCGCCAGCCAGAGATAAAATACGGCAAAAAGAAATCCCAGCGGCACCCGAATGCGCCGCGCGATTTGTGACCACTGAGCCATGTGCTTATTTCGTCTCGCCTACGGAAGGCACTGGGCGATTCGCTTTGAAAGGGCGCGGCTTTCAGCCGTGCCGTAAAGTCGGCACAAAATCGGGCTTTAGCCCCTGAGATCGCCGCTCAACAGCCTGCTGGCAGCGGCAGCTACCGTATCACTCCCAATTGCCAACATCCCCTCATCCGGTTCAGTGCGTCGCGTGTACGTCGTCAGGCTCTGCGAACTCCGCAGTACAATGCTGTGCGTTCCATAAGGCCCGTTGCGAGCTGGATCCGTAGGCCCATAAATCGCCACCACGGGAACTCGCAATGCCGCCGCGAGATGCAGCGGCCCGGTGTCGCCACCGATGAAGAGCCTCGCCCGTCGCGTCAACGCGATCAATTCTGTGAGCGAGCAACTCATCACCTCAGCTGTGCCTCTGCTTGCAGACGCGGCGGCTCGGGCCAATTTCTCCTCCCCGGGACCATAATTGAGAATCGAGCGTACACGGTAGTCCGCAAGCGCGCGCGCCACTTCGCCGTAGCGCTCCGCCGGCCATCGTTTCGCTCCCCACCCCGCACCCGGATTCAGGATGGCGAAGTCCCCAATTCCGTGCTGCTCCATATGCTGACCGACCCTGGCCTCAACCTGAGGATCGCTGGGAATCTGAAACGAAATATCTGCTGCCAATCTCATCCGCGGGCGCGCACTATTCTCTGTCTCGATCATGGCGTCGGCAATCGAGAGATTTTGCTCCACCACGTGTCGGCCTTGCGCTACCACTTTTCGCGTATACCAGAGGCTCGCAGGGGACTCTCGTGGCTCTGCGGAGCCACAGATCATCCGCGCGCCCGACCATCGCGCCAGCAAAGCGGACCGTATCGCCCCCTGCAGATCCACAGCAACGTCGTAGCGCACTTCCCGCACATCATTCCAAATCTTGGCAATTCGCTGCAGGGTCGAAAGCGAAAACAGAGATTTCCCCCACCCTTTCAGATCCACGGTGTGGACTTCATCCACCAGCGGCCGCAATGAAGACCTTGGGCCCCGTCGCGCCGCTCCTGGCGCGCAAAGCAGTTCAGCCCAGCGCTCCTCAATCAACCAGCCGATGTGTAAGCGCGGGAACGCTTTCCGCAAGGCGTTCACGGCCGGCAGCGTGTGGATCACGTCTCCCATAGCGCTGAGCCGCACGACCAGCAGCCGCCGAATTGTTGCGGGCGCAATATCGATCCTACCCGTCCCGGAACTCGTAGACTCAAGGTTCACGGGCCCAAGACTTACTGGTTCAACGATCACTGATTCGCTCACTGATTCAAGACTCACGAAGACTGCCTCGGTCCGAGCCATGAGCGAATAAGTTTGCTGGTGGAATGATCTTTCGGGTCGCCAACAATCTCCACGCGCCCGCCATATTCAGCTACCGCGTCGCGCTCAGGGACCGAGTCGACCGTATAGTCCGTCCCCTTGGCCTGGATATCCGGACGAATCTCTCCAATTAGCGCCCGAACATCGAGTTCGGGGAAAATCACGACTGCGTCCACATCGGCGAGCGCTGCAATAATTTCGGCGCGCTCCTCCGCCGGCATGATTGGGCGGCCTTCGCCCTTGAGTGCCCGCACCGAAGCGTCAGAGTTGATGGCCACCACAAGCCTGCCGCCCAGTTCCTTCGCGCCGCGCAGATAACGGACGTGCCCCACATGCAGCAAATCGAAATTCCCATTGGCCAGCACAATACTTTCTCCTACGCTGCGCCACTCTTCCACGCGCTCGCGGAGCTGCTGGCGACTCACAATCTTGATGATCTTTTCCTTTTCTTTTTCCAAATGGATGCTTTCGCCTAATGAGGCCGGGTCGATGGCGGAGACTGATCCAGCGCGCGCAACAGTTCCTCACGCGAAGCCGTAGCCGTGCCGCGCTTCATCACGACAATTCCCCCCGCGTAGTTGGCCAACTGCGCCGCTTCCAGCGTGCTCGCACCAGCGCCCAGAGCGGCGCTGAATACCGCAATCACGGTATCGCCCGCGCCGGTCACGTCGGCGACCTGATCGGAGCCGAAAATCGGAATATCCACCGGCGCATGCCCTTGATCGAACGCAACCATGCCATCGCGTCCGCGTGTGATCAGCAGCGACTGCAACTTCATCCGCTCCATAACCTGCTGCCCGGCCTGGACCACTTTCTGCCAGTCCTGACCAATTCGTACGCCCAGCGCGGCTTCCACCTCAGGCTCGTTCGGAGTGGCTGCCGTTGCGCCAGAATACTCCAGCAGACGATATCTTGAGTCGAGGATCAGGGGCACATTCACAATTCTTCTGCGCCCGCTCTGCCGCAACGTGTTCACGATAGCCGGACTCGCGGATCCATATCCGTAGTCGGAAACCAGCAGCGCGTCCGAGGCGTGCAGATATTCCCGCGCTGCGAGAAACAACTCGCGAGTCAGATGCCGGTTCGGAGCGTTCTCGGGCTCGCGATCCACGCGCACTACCTGCTGACGCGTATTGTGCGTCATGCCCGCGAGGATGCGCGTCTTCGTTACTGTCGTATAAGTCCTGTCCTTCAGCACTCCACTGACGGGGATGCGCTTGTGGCGAAAGAATTTCAGCAACAGCCGTCCGGCTTCGTCATCACCAATCGCGCCCACGGGGAGCACATTCACTCCCAGCTCTACGAGATTATTCACAGCGTTTGCTCCGCCGCCCGGCACCACGGTGCGTTCCCGGTGCTTCAGGATGAGCACCGGCGCCTCTCGCGAGACACGCGAGATTTCTCCATACACAAACTCATCGGACACCAGATCCCCGAGCACCGTAATCGTGACCTTCGGAAAGGCCTCGATAATCTTCCGCAGCCGCTCAACTTCCTTCAAATGTTTTGTCATCCGATTTCCGCCGTCGTCTGTGGCATCTTCTCACGAGCGTCTACGCCGTTCTTCGATCACGCGCAGCATGGTATCCATTGCGTCAGCTGCGTCGGCAAGCTCCATCTTTACCGGAACCACCGCCAGCGGCGCCAAGGCTTCAAAATATCCGCCCAGATTCACCGCATCTTTCTCAGTAGTAACGAATCCTCCTGCCTCACTGCGTTGCCTAAGTTGCAGCAACTCATGCACATCTTTCTCGGTATAGGCGTGATGATCCCGAAAAAAAGCCTCTGCGACCGGATCGATCCCAGCCGCGAGCAGCTGCAACAGAAAATTCTGCGGCCGCGCAACCCCGCAGAACACCACTGGCCGCGGCGGAATGCCTTGCGCAATAATCCCACGCCGCACTCGCCACACCGTCTTGCCCGAGAGCGGGAACGTTTCGGGCGAAGCGCCGCTGGCCAGGACCACGGCATCCGCGCGCCGCAACGCACGCAAAGGCTCGCGCAGCCTTCCCGCGGGAAGTAAGCGATCGCGCGCGTCCTCCGGCGTCACCAGCACGATATCGAAATTGCGAGCCAGTCCGCGATGTTGAAAACCATCATCTAACAAATGCATTTGCGGACCGAATCGCGACTCAGCGAATCTACCTGCCTCATAGCGGTCCTCACCAACCACAACTTGCGCCTGCAGCCGTCTTGCGATCAGCAATGGCTCATCACCGAAATCCTGCGGCAGCCCACCCGGATCTACCTGTAGCACTCCACGCGTCTTCCGTCCATAACCGCGCGACAGCACATCAAATTTTATTCCGCGCGCCCTCAACAACTCCCCCAACAAAATTACAAACGGAGTCTTTCCCGAACCTCCAGCCGAAAGATTTCCCACACTGATCACAGGCCCCTGCAGTCGCCCTGAGCGCAATAGCCCGCGGTCGTAGAGCGCATTGCGCGCCCCGGCCACGCCGCCGTAGATCGCAGCCAAAGGATTCCAAGTCATGGCCGCGCCAGCAATTGCCGCAGTTCGCTGGCCGTCCTCGCTGTTGCTCCAACCTGCGATCGCATCGTTTCGGCCGCGCGCTGCCCTAACGCTCGTCGCTCTTTGTCGTTGGCCAGCAACTCCATCAACACCAGCGGCAACTCCGCCGGACCAACCACCCGCACCGCATCCCGGCTTTGAAACAAGCCCACGATGTCGCGAAAATTCTCGGTGTGATTGCCGACTAACGTAGCTACTCCATGCCGCGCCGGTTCAATGACATTGTGGCCGCCGTGCGGCACCAGGCTTCCTCCTACAAACGCAATGTCGGCCAGCGCGTACAGCGCAGCTAGTTCTCCGATTGTGTCCAGCAGCAATACTCCACCAGCCAACTCCTCGCGTTGCCAGACAGAGCGCCTGAAGAAGCGAATCGACATTTTCTCCAGCAGCGAAGCCACGGCTGCAAAGCGCTCCGGATGCCTCGGCGCGAGAATCATCATCGTCCGGGGATGCTGCACCAGCAGGTTCTCAAACGCTTTCAACAGCAGCGGCTCTTCTCCCTCCACGGTGCTTCCGCACACCAGCACTGGCCCGCTGTTGTTAGCGCTGATCGACTTCCGCAGGCTCTCGACGATCGCAGGCGGAGCCAGCGCCGGAATGTCGAACTTCAGATTTCCCGTGACCCACACATCTTCGCGCCTCGCTCCAATATCTTCCAGCCGCTCTGCGTCCTCGCCTGTCTGTGCCAGAAACAGATCCACGCTCACCAGCACTCTTTTTAGCAATCCGCGAAATCGTCGGTAACGCGGCCAGGAGCGATCCGAGATGCGCGCATTTACTACCGCAATCCGCGCTCCGCTGGCATGCGCCAGCCGCATGAAATTCGGCCAGAACTCTGTCTCTGCGATAATCACGAGCTGCGGCCGCAGGGCACGCAGATAAGGCCGGATCGCAAAGGCAAAGTCCATGGGAAAATAAAACACGGTTTCTTTGCCGAAGCGTTTTCGAGCGAGCGTCTGCCCCGTATCGGTCGTCGTGGAAATAAATATCTTATGCCGAGGCAAGTTCCGCCCAAGTTCCCGTACTAACCCCGCTACCGCCAACACCTCGCCCACGGAAACGGCATGAACCCAAATCACTGGATCTTGTGCTTCCGGCAGCCGCAGCCGCGCAGGCACCTTCCCCATCCTTTCGCCGAATCCTTTACGATATTTTCCGTTGCGCGCCATCTGGAAGAGCCAGTAGGGCGAGCTCACCAACGTCGCAATCCCTAGCGCCACGCTGTAAAGGAAGCTGTAGAAAGAAGAGATCAAGTCCAGCCATTCTAAACAAACTCCGTGCGGGAATGGCTACGCGTTTGCCTCTATAATCGGACACGCGCGATTTTGAAAGCGGGAGGCTCGTATTGTGTACCGTCGAATTGTGTCACTACTGTTTGTAGTTATAGGATTCTCGCTCTGCCTTGGGGCGAAGGACTTTGCTAAGCCTCCAGCCCAGCCGGCGAAATCCTATCCAGCGCACGACGATCACTCCGACCAAAAAGTAGCCATTGCCGCCGATCCCTACGACACTCCGGAAAAGGCAAGGATTTTCTCCGTTAACTTTCACGAGCACGGGTTTTTGCCCATCTTCTTCGTTGTTACCAACGACGGCTCTCAGCCCATCTCCATCGCCAATATGCAGGTTACTCTGACCACGGCAAACCACTCCAAGCTGACCCCGTCCTCCTCCGAGGATATCTACCGCCGTCTCTCCAATCCGCGCGCTAACACCAATCAGATCCCGCTTCCCATCCCGCAAAAAAAAGTGAAGGGCACGATTAGTCAGAAAGAGAGAGATGAGATCGAATCCGCGCAATTCGCGGCCAAGGCCGTCGAGCCCCACAGCACGCAATCAGGATTTCTCCTCTTCGACGTCGGAGACATTTCCGCACCACTCGCCGGCGCCCGCATCTATGTCACGGGCGTAGACGACGCAAAAGGTACCGAACTGATGTACTTCGAAATTGCAATGCAGAAATAATCGGGCCGCAATGCGCGCAGGACGGAGAGTCACCCCTGCAATCCGATTCGTGCGGATTCCGCGATTCGCGCCGCGAACCTCGAATCCCCTGTAAAATTAAGTTATCTACTCCGGAGCCACTTCCGCATTGTCTTTTCTCGACCAACTCAATCCGCAGCAACGCGAGGCCGTCGAAACCACCGAAGGACCGGTGCTCATCCTCGCTGGCGCAGGCAGCGGCAAGACGCGAGTCATCACTTATCGCATCGCCTACCTGATCGAGCACGCGGGTGTGATGCCGGAATCCATCCTGGCGATGACTTTCACAAACAAAGCCGCCGCCGAAATGGCCGAACGCGTCGAAAAACTTGTCGGCGGACTCAGCATCGCCAAACCCGTCATCTCAACCTTCCACTCGTTCTGCGTGCGCGTTCTTCGCCGCGATATCGAGGCACTGCAGATCCCTTCCGCCACACCCGGCCAGCCGCCCATCGGCCACACGAAAAAGTTCGTAATCTACGACGAGAGCGATCAGCAATCCGTGGTCAAAGGGGTCATGAAGCGTCTTGGCCTTGACGACAAACAACTCACGCCGCGCACCGTGCTGTCACGCATTTCCTGGGCGAAGAATCACATGCTCGATCCGCAGGAGCTTTACCTGCAATCGGGCGATCCTAAGACCGAAAAAATCGCCCACCTGTTCGAGGAATACCGGAAAGAACTGCGCAAAGCGAATGCCCTCGACTTCGACGACCTGCTACTCGAGGCCACGCGCCTGCTGAAAACGTCCGCGCCCGTGCGCGACTACTACAACCGCCGCTTTCAGTATTTGCTGATCGACGAATACCAGGATACAAATCGCCCGCAATACGAACTGATGCGCATGCTCGCAGGCGCGGGGCACAATGTCTGCGCCGTCGGTGACGAAGATCAGTCGATTTATTCCTGGCGCGGCGCAGACATCCGCAACATCCTCGAGTTCGAACAGGATTTCCCGGAAGCTAAGATCATCCGGCTGGAACAAAACTACCGCTCCACGCAAAACATTTTGCAGGCCGCATCATCTGTGGTCGCGAATAACCTCCGCCGCAAAGGCAAAAACCTCTGGACCTCGCGCCAGGGTGGCACGAAAATCGGCTACTACGAAGCCCCCGACGGCGAAAACGAAGCGCTCTTCGCCGCAGACCACATTGCAAAATACTTGCGCGAGGCCGCCCAGCGGGGCGCAACTCCGCGCGCCGCCGTGCTCTACCGCACCAATTCCCAGTCGCGCCTGTTTGAGGAAGCCATGCGCCGGTACGGCCTCAAATACAAAGTGGTCGGCGGATTTTCTTTCTACGAGCGCGCCGAGATCAAAGACTTAATCTCGTACCTCAAAGTTATTCAGAATCCGGACGACTCGATCTCTCTGCTGCGCGTGATCAATACACCGACTCGCGGAATCGGCAAAAGCACCATCGACACCATCGAGCGCCTGGCCCTCGAAACCGGCCTCTCGCTCTGGGGAGCATTAGCCGAAGCCATCCGGCGCCAACTCCTCCCCCAGCGCGCAATCTCGGCGCTGAAGGTTTTCCAGCAACTGATCGTCGACGCTCAAGCCATGCTCGCAGGCACCTTCGTCAAGCAACTCGAAGAAAGCACGGAAGCAGCACCAGCCATGTGGGGAGAGCCGCCCTCGGCTGTCCGGCAGGGCGAAGCCCTGCTGGCTTCCGCCGATCCAGACGATGTGGTTTCCGACGCTGCAGGCGCCTTCGACCCTGACGAATTCGAAAATACAGCCTTCGATTTCGGCGGGGCCTACGGTGACGCCGATGAAGGGAACTCCTCCGACACAGGCGAAGCCAATAAACCGCCGCTTGTTTTTGAGACCGATACCCTCGCCAAGAGCATTCCGGATTCTGACACCGCAAGTTCTTTTCCCGCCCCCACAATCAGCACCGCCGACATCCTGAAATTCCTCATCGACCGCACCGGCTATATCAAGATCCTCGAGGCCGAAGACACGCCCGAAGCGTTCTCCCGCATCGAAAACCTCCGCGAGCTGGTTAATGCCGCCATGGACGCACGCGACCGCGGCGAAACGCTTGACCAGTTTCTCGATCACGCGGCGCTCATCAGTGATGCCGATGATTACGACGAGCGCTCACAGATCACCCTGATGAGCCTGCACGCCGCCAAAGGCCTTGAATTTCCCCTGGTATTTCTCAGCGGTCTCGAAAAAGGCCTGTTTCCGCACTCCCGCACCATGCTCCAGCCCGATGACGTGGAAGAAGAACGCCGCCTGTGCTACGTCGGCATGACTCGCGCGATGGACCAGCTCATCCTTACCCGTGCCGTCTACCGCCGGCGCTACGGCACAGATTTACCCGAAGCCAGCGTCCCCTCGCGCTTCCTGGAAGAAGTCCCAATCCAATTAATCGAAGAGCTGGGCCGCCGCCGCGGCACGGCAGGCATGACCACAAAACACTTGGGGACGGCCGCCCCTTCGACAAGCTCAGGGCAAGCTCTCGGCCGTCCAGCGGAGCGAAGCTCCGAGCCCCACGATGCCGACGTTCACTATTCTTATGAAGACGAAGACCAAAGCGCAGCCTGGAAGCGCGCCACCAATCCCTCCGCCCGCCAAAAAGCCGCCGCCCCAGCCAGACCCTACAACTCCATCGAGAATATTGCCGAGTTCTTTGCGTCCCGCGGAAAAAAGTTCACCGTCCCGAAAATTCCACTCGAAGAGCCTACCGGCAAACGTGGATTCCGTCCCGGTCAGAAGGTGCGTCACCCAAAATACGGCGAAGGCACGGTCTACCAGCGAGAAGGAGAAGGCGAAGAAGCCAAGATTACGGTACAATTTCCTCGCTTCGGCTTGAAGAAGCTGGTGGAGAAATATGCCCAGCTGGAGCGGGCTTGATTTAAGGAACACTTAAAATTACGGATCCAAGAAAGCAATCATGGCAAACACAGCAACCCTGACCAAAGAAGAACGCAAGAAATCAAAACGCGGCGCGCGCAAGAAACGCAAAGCCGAAAAGCCACTGCAACCCCGCGACTACGCTCGCGGATCGAAGAAACGTAAAGTGAAGAAGCTCGCTCGCGGCCAGTCGAAACGGTAAGGTTCGAAGGCGGAAGGCACTTAGCACTAAGCCGGAAAGTTCCAGCAATCGAAATGGAACGCAAACCGGCTGAATGCTAAGTGCTGAATGCTGAATGCAGCGCCCAGGAGACAACCACCACTTGTCCCAGTCGACTACGGAACCCCCCGAAACCATCCGCACTTCCGACAACCAGCTCTTCTGCTGCAAGTCGATCGACAAACTGATCACGGAATCCGAAGCCCCAGGACAACGGCTGCAAAAAACCCTCGGCCCCTGGTCGCTCACCGCGCTGGGCATCGGCGCAATCATCGGCTCGGGGATTTTCATTCTTACCGGCACTGCGGCTGCGGGCGAATTTTTCCAGGTCCCATCTCTCCTGCACGCGCAGGCTCTCGACGTAATCGTGAACTTACTGCGCACCGGCAGCACGGCGGGAGCGCTCATGCACGGACGCCCGCCCGCCGGGCCATCGATTGCGATTTCGTTTTTGCTGGTCGCCGTCGCCTGCAGTTTTGCCGGACTCTGCTACGCCGAACTGGCCTCGATGATCCCCATCGCCGGGAGCGCCTACACGTACTCGTACGCCACGCTTGGCGAAATTTTTGCCTGGATCATCGGCTGGGACCTCATCCTCGAATACGTAGTCTCGAACGTCGCGGTCGCGGTTGGCTTTGCCGGTTATACAAAAGCGCAACTTGCGGTATTCGGCCTCAACTTGCCAGAAAAATTTGCCAGTCCGGTATGGGCAGGCGGGCAGTGGACGGGCGCGTATTTCAATCTCCCCGGTTTCCTTATCGTTTTCATTCTTACCCTGCTGCTCGTTCGTGGAGTGAAAGAGTCGGCGGAAACCAATAACATCATGGTGCTGGTCAAAATCGGCGCCATCGTGACCTTCCTAGTAGTCGGGGGAATGCTGGTGAAGCCCGCGAACTGGGTGCCCTTCGCGCCTTCCGGCTTCGCCGGAATCGTCACCGGTGGCGCCATCGTTTTCTTTACCTACATCGGATTCGATTCGGTCTCCACCGCAGCCGAGGAATCGCGCAATCCGCAAAAAGATTTGCCCTTCGGCATCATCATGTCGCTGGTGGTCTGCACGCTGCTCTATGTCGGCGTTGCCGTCGTCCTGCTCGGCATGATGAAGTACACCACCTTCGTCTCGGGCGCAGCCGCGGAAGCGCCCGTGGCCTACGCGATGAAATATCTGGGCGTGCACCCGCTCTTCCGCTCGGTCATCGTGATCGGAGCGCTGACGGGCATGATCTCTTCGTTGCTCGTGTTTCAGTACGGGCAGGCACGCATCTGGTACGCCATGTCCCGCGACGGCTTGCTGCCAAAGCTGTTCTCCGCGGTGCATCCGAAATTCAAGACGCCACACTGGTCCACCTGGATCGCCTGTTTCGCCGTAGGAATTCCCGCCGGCCTCGTGGACATCGGAGATGCCGCCGACCTCGCCAACATCGGGACGTTGTTCGCCTTCGTTCTGGTTTCGCTGGGAGTGATCATCCTGCGCCGCAGGCAGCCCGATCGCAAGCGCGCGTTCCGAGTCCCGTTTGTACCGTGGTTTCCGCTGATCTCGATCGTCCTCTGCGGCGGCCTCATGACTGGACTAACCATCATCACATGGCTGCGCTTCGTAGTCTGGCTCGGCCTCGGCCTCCTGATCTACGTTTTCTACAGTCGTCACCGCAGCGAGTTCGCAAAGAAATAAGCGCCACGAATACCCTGTCATCCTGAGCGCAGCAGACCGGTGAGCAAAGCGAACCGGTCTGTGGAGTCGAAGGATCTCTACCATCTCCACCGGCCTCCTCTGAGACTCAAGGCACCGTCTCCGCAGCCTCTTCCGACCGACCACTCTCGTTTCCCCGCACATCAACAGCAGAGACCGAGTAGAAATAGGTTTTTCCGGAGTCAACGTGCGTATCGCGAAACGCCGGAGTCTTCACAGGTTCAGAATTAACTTTCATCGCAGCCCCGCCGTCTTCGTGACGATAAACGTTGTAGCCGGCAAGGTCCGCGTCCGGCACCGGCGCCCAGATCAAATCGATAAACGGCTGCTGCCCGGGGCCAGAAAACACGGCCTGCAATCCGGCCGGCAAAGCGGGTGGAAAGACATCGTGGGTAAATACTTTCACCTCCGGCGTGTCATCCCCCTCCACTTCGACGGTGGGTTTCCCTGAAGTTTCAACCTCGCTCACCACCGCGGCTCTGTAGAAATAAGTCTTCTCCCATTCGAAGGTCTGATCAAGGAACGACGTAACCGTCTTGTCTTGTTCTGCAAGCGCATTCGCGACACAACCCGTAACATCAATTTCTGCGATTCTGGTTTCGCCGGCAATCGCCTCGGGACGCCGGTAGATCCGGAACAAATATTTCGTCACCTCCCTGCGTCTTTCCGGAGCGCTCGGACATTGCCACGTGATCATCACACCCTGAGCCGTGACGTTAGCGGAAAAATCACTGAAAGGCGGCAACGTCGGAACCAGTGGCACGTGCACCTGGTTCGAGAGCCCCGCGCCGCGCGCGGCGGTATTCAGCACTTCGACCGCATAGGTTGCAAGCCCAGTGGGATGCTCGCTCTCGAGTGCGGAGGGCAAAGTGTCGACGAACGTCGCGGTTAGTTTCTTTGCAGACGATTTCTCTCTGCCCTTGAAATCCGCTGGCGGAGCGGCTTCTCCCACGGGCGTTTCGCATTGCTTAAGAACCGAATCAACGCCCATGCAGATGCGCGTCTTTCCCAAATAGCGCACGCTTTGCCGATCGGTAGTCCGAGCAGGGATAGTCCAGGTGAGCGTCACCTTATCCCCCTTGCGTGCTGCATGCAGATCAACAGGTGGCTTCGGCAATTCCAGCGAAGGCGGCAGCGGCGGCCCAATCGAAGCGCACCCGCACGTCCACAGCAACGCCAGCCCCAGCAGGAAATGTACTCGCAGCCTCTTCATGCGCAGAAGGAACAGAGTACATCACTCGCGCTAGTTCGGGAACGATTCCGCTTTGAAAGGGCGCAGCTAGAGCCGCGCCGTAACCTGGCCGTAGGGAAAAGACACAGACCGAACCATCACACCCCAGCCCCGGAGGGGCGGCATAGGATAGCCCCGGACGTAAGTCCGGGGTAAGCCCAAAAAATAAGAACCGAGTCCCGGAGGGACGGCAGAAATGTCCAGTCGCCCCAGTCTCCGATCCGTAACATTTAGGATCTTTCGCGATTCCTTAAATGTAAGAGAGAGACTCCATGTCACTGAGATTGCCGTGTCCGGATCTTTGCGTTCGAGCCTCGTTACTAGCCAGCACGATTACTTGGTTGGGCGATCAGGGCCGACGAGTAGACTTATGCTGAATGGGAACGCGAGAAGAACTATTCAAAGTGTACGAGCAGCTCTTCGAGACTTGGCGCTCGCAAGTTGACTCGTATTGGCAACGCAGCAATTATTTCGCTGCATTTGAGAGCGCCGCCATGGCGGGGTGCTGGCATATCATGAATGAGGAGCCGAGGCGGCTTTGGGCCGGCGCCACCCTATCTGGCCTTGGCATCGTCCTAACTGTCGTGTGGCTCCTAAATAATCAGAAGACTCACGCGTACGTACTTCATTGGTGGAAGAAATTAGCCGAACTCGAACAGACACTTGGGTTACATCCGCATAACGCCGATGCTGTCACTCAGCAAAAAGGCGGCGGTTTCCCACCCTATAGTGGGCTGCTCCAGGCAATTCCGGTAATTTTCTTGGTTGCTTGGGTTTGCCTCCTCGCGTGGGGCCTCTCGTTGTCGTGCGTGTGTTCCGGGCATTAAGGGGGGTAAATCGGTACTTCGAAATGAGCTTCCGCCCCAACGTCTGTTTGCTTGCTGTGCAGCAGTGGTCAGACTTAGACTCTTAAAATCGTGAGCTATCAATGCATCACTGCGATTGCGACTGTCGTTCAAGACCTCCTTTTGCTTGTCAGCGCCTTGCTCATTGGCTGGTACCTCTACGAGACGCGGAGGATGCGTAAAGCGGCAGAAGAGCAGGTAACAGAAAGTCAGGCATTGGTGAAAGCATCGGAGGAGCAACTCGAAGCCCAGATACGCCCTGCGGTTGCCGTACGAGTTAGACGCCCTCCGGAGAGCTTGCTGGCTGTCAACGTTGGGAAGGGTCCTGCGCTGGGCCTGATTATGTCGCCGGCAGAACGGGGCGCGGAGGGCTCGCGGAAGTGGTCGGACCTCGAGACCTTCGGAGCAGATATTGGCTTTATTGCCGCCGGCGGCGAGGATTTCACGGGGATTCGGACTCAAGCGATCGCGGGGGTTGGCGGCGCAGTCCTCAACGGCAGAAGCCTGCAGTGCCAGTACAAGAGCTTATCGGGGCGAACGTACTGGACTGTCGTGGATTTCGACCATGCAACTGGGAATACCGTGGAGAGGACACGCTTTAACATTGAGCGTTGAGAGGGCCCTTTTAATTGTGCTGTAAAGTACTTCCCCCTGCAGCAGGGCCTCTTCGGGTGCCGAACTTTCGAGTATACTCGTCAGAATGCTCGACCTACTGTCTGCCCTTTCCCTATATCGACAGCTTGAGGCCTTAGACAGCTCCCTCAGCAAAATAAAGAGCGACGACGTGACGAACCAGTTTTTGGCCGCATATACGAGTCAAGAGTCCTTCAATCACGTACTAAGGCAAGTAACAGAACAATGTGCCGATTCCCCCGAATACCTGAAAAGCTTCAGCCACCTGGCACCCGCCAAGATCCCTAAGGGCGCTGATCGCAGCGCTTACCCTAGATTTGTCGCCAAGGTGCAGATGTTGAAACAGGCTGTCGGCGCATTCATAGAGCTAACTATGACGCCGGACCAAAAAAAGACAAACAGGGCTTAGGCAGGGGCGGGCCGCCTACCTTCGGAGGTGGCAGTCTACTTCGCATCCACCCTACAGAATATATCTCGACAAATCCTGATCCTTCACAATATCCGTCAACATCTTCCGCACATAATCAGCGTCGATGATCACATGCTCGCCCTTTCTCTCCGGAGCATCAAAGCTCAACTCATCCAGCACGCGCTCCATGATGGTGTGCAGCCGACGCGCTCCAATATTCTCGGTGCTCTCATTCACCCGGAAGGCAAAGTGCGCAATCTCCTGTAGCGCCTCCGGCGTGAACTCCAGCTTCACTCCTTCAGTTTCAAGCAACGCCGTGTACTGCTTCACCAATGAAGACTTCGGCTCCGTAAGGATGCGCACAAAGTCTTCCATGGTCAGCGAATGCAACTCCACGCGAATCGGAAAGCGCCCCTGCAACTCCGGAATCAGATCGCTCGGCTTCGAAACGTGAAACGCTCCGGCAGCGATAAACAAAACATGATCCGTGCGCACCATGCCATAGCGCGTATTCACCGTAGTTCCCTCAACAATGGGAAGAATGTCGCGCTGCACGCCCTCGCGCGAAACATCCGGACCATGCCCGCCCTCGCGCCCCGCAATCTTGTCGATCTCATCCAGAAAAACAATGCCGGAGTTTTCCACACGGTCGATTGCCATTCGCGTGACCTGATCCATATCGATCAGCCGCTGCTCTTCTTCCTGAATCAGATATTCAAAAGCCTCGTTCACCTTCATCTTCCGCTTCTTGGTCCGCGCCCCAAAGATGTTGGGCAACATGTCCTTAATGTTGATATCCATCTCCTCGACGCCCTGGTTCGTCATAATTTCAAAACTTGGAAAGTTGCGCTCGCGGACATCGATCTCAACCTGCCGCTCGTCAAGTTTGCCCTCGCGCAATTGTTGCCGCAGCTTTTCCCGCGTTCGGGAAGACGATTCCGCCAACGCAGTGTTGCCATCAATCACCACTCCACCCGCGGTGGTCGGCTCCGCGGGCCGCGACGGAGGCGACGGCGGCAGCAAAATATCCAGCAGACGCTCTTCCGCATTCAACTCGGCTTTGTCCGCAACATCTTCCAACTTCTCTTCGCGGACATTGTCGATGGCAATCTCCACCAGGTCGCGCACCATCGACTCCACGTCGCGCCCCACATAGCCAACCTCGGTAAATTTTGAAGCTTCCACTTTCAGAAATGGAGAATTCGCCAGCTTGGCCAGCCGGCGCGCAATCTCCGTCTTTCCCACTCCCGTCGGCCCAATCATGATTATATTTTTGGGAATGATTTCTTCGGCCAGGTCGGGAGTTAGTTTTTGGCGTCGGGTGCGGTTGCGCAAGGCAATCGCGACGGCACGTTTCGCGTCCTTTTGTCCGATGACATGTTTGTCGAGTTCGACTACGATCTCGCGCGGAGTGAGTTCGTCGAGGGCGAGTTGTTCTTCTTCGGCGGTACTGGGTAAGTAGATGGCCATAAGTCAGTTCTCAGTTCTCGGTTCTCAGTTGCGCAGCGAACGTCTTGCTGAGAACTGAGAACTGGGAACTCACTACAGTTCCTCGATCGTTACTGCATCATTTGTATAGATGCACATTTTGCCGGCGATTCTCATTGCTTCTTCGGCGATCTGGCGGGCGGTGAGCTGGGTGTGCTGCGCCAAAGCTTGCGCAGCGGCCTGTGCATAGGGACCGCCGCTGCCGATAGCCGCCACTCCGCCGTCGGGCTCGATTACGTCGCCTTGTCCGCTGAGCAGGAAGGTTTGTTCTTTGTCGCTCACCAGCAACAACGCCTCCAGATGGCGCAGGAATTTATCGGTGCGCCAATCCTTTGCCAGCTCGACGGCGCCGCGTCCCAGGTTGCCGTGGTACTGCTCGAGTTTCGATTCGAAGCGACTGAAGAGGGTGAAGGCGTCGGCGGTGGATCCCGCGAATCCTGCGAGGATCTTGTCATTGTAAAGGCGCCGGATCTTCTTCGCCGTATGTTTGATCACGGACTCTCCAAGCGTGACCTGTCCGTCGCCGGCAAGAACCACGCTGCCGTTGCGGCGGATGGATAAAACTGTTGTGGAGCGTATCAGTCGCTTTGGAGACATGGGCGCAATTCTCGATTATAACAGCGGGCCAGTGTTGATTATGCCGCAGCCGCCAAAAGGAAATCATGGGTTGCGTAAATCACGGTGGCGTAGGAGCTGCAACCGTCTACTTCGAAGCACGGGATAAGTTGAAGGCCGTGTTCACCAATCCGACGTGAGTGAACGCCTGGGGAAAATTGCCCAGGTGACGCTTTGCGACCGGATCGTACTCTTCGGACAGAAGACCCACATCATTTCGAATCTCCAACAGCCGTTCGAACATCCGGACCGCATCTTCGTGGCGGCCCTGCAACTCGTAGTTGTCGGCCAACCAGAACGAGCAGGGAAGAAACGTTCCTTCGCCGTGAGGCAGGCCGTCGACTTCCGGATCTTGCGTGTAGCGTCCGACAAAACCATTGTCCATGAGATGAGTCTCGATGGCTTTGACCGTGCCAATCACACGCGAATCCTCAGGCGGAAGGAAGCCAACCAAGGGCATCATCAGGACGCTGGCGTCGAGGTGTTTGCTTCCGTAAGACTGCACGAAGGAATTCATGTTGGCATCGAAACCCTTGCGGCACACCTCTTCGTGGATGGTGCTGCGAAGTTTTTTAAAGCGAGGTACATCAATCGTGTAGCGGCCCTTTTCAGCCGACCGTATCAGCCGATCGACTGCTACCCACGCCATCATCTTGGAGTGGACGAAATGCCGGCGCGGACCGCGGACTTCCCAAATTCCCTCGTCTGGCTGCTCCCACACCGTCTCCAGAAATTCCAGCATGGCTACTGCTATATCGGGGCCCGAGTACTGCGGCGGCGGTTCCAGTCCCGCTTCGCGTGCCTGAAAAAGCGTGTTCGCCACCTCGCCAAAAATGTCCAACTGAAATTGCTTGTAAGCGGCGTTGCCGGTTCGGACCGGCTGGGACTTTTCGTATCCCTGGAGCCATGGCAGTTCCAGTTCCGTAAGGCGGCGTTCGCCACGAAGCCCATAAAGGATGTTGAGTTCGGCGGGGCTGCCGGCGACGGCTCGCAGAAGCCATTCCCGCCACTCTCGCGCTTCGTCCAGATAGCCGGCATTCAGCAGAGCTTGCAGGGTCAGCGAAGCATCGCGCACCCAGCAGAAACGATAGTCCCAGTTCCGCACGCCTCCCAGGAGTTCAGGCAGGGAAGTTGTAAGTGCGGCTACGATTCCGCCCGTGGGCAGGAATGTGAGGGCCTTTAAGGTGATCAGCGAGCGCAGAACCGCATCCCGCCATTTGCCCTGATAAGTGCAGCGACACGCCCACTCGCACCACCACTTCTCCGTGTCCCGAATGGCCGAGTCAATGTTCACCGGTGCAGTCTCAGGCTGATGTGAGGGATACCAAGCCAGTTCAAACGAAACTTTCTGGCCTTCAGAAACGGTGAATTCTGCCAAGGTCTTCAGGTTTTCACCGTGAAGAGGAACATCGGTGCGCAGCTGGATAGTATCCGGACCGGCAATGGCGGAAATCCCGCCCCCGGTTTGCTGAACCCAAGGCACGATTGACCCGTAGTCGAATCGCAGCACCAGTTCCGTCTTCATTTTGAGCTGGCCTCTGGTCCCGACCACGACGCGCAGAAGTTCAGGGGTTTCACTGCCAGGGATCATGCAATCGATGAGGGTTGCCGACCCGCTTTCCGTATCGAACCGGGTTTCAAGAATAAGACCTCCGTCGCGATAACAGCGGCGCACGGCGCTGATCGGCTCGGCTGGCGCAATCGACCAGTGCCCGTTTTCGGGAGTTCCGAGCAATGCGGCGAAACACGCGGGAGAGTCGAAGTGAGGAAGACACAGCCAATCGATGGAACCCTGTTTTGAAACCAGGGCGGCGGTGAGGCAGTCGCCGATCATCGCGTAATCCTCGATGGGGATAGACAGGAATAACCCTCCGCATGATCAAACCTGAGCAGATATTCTCTCACAAAAACTAATATGTTCCGGTCTCGGCCGAGGCTAGTCCTATCCCGAACGTTGTAACTTCAGCAAAGGTTTTCGCGCCGCGAAGAAGCTGGGATAGACGCACACAAGTAGAACATCGTGATCTGCCGCTGACGATACTTGTTATATTTGTGTCCTTAATTTAATTGATTCTTGCACAATGCTGTTCTTCAGAAAGGCTGGATGGGATGAAGCGGTTCTCATATCGCTATTGGGTTTTTCTACTAGTCGTTTTTCTCTTTGTTGTTCATTTGGATTCCTCGCTCTGGGGGCAGGAGAACTCCGGAGATCGGATTTTCTTTCATGCCAAGGTCTTCACTGGCGATCCGCAGAGTCCTTACGCGGAGGCGGTTGCGATTCGAGGGGACAAGATCATCGCGGTAGGCGCACTTCCCGAGGCAGTGAAGTCTGCCTCCGCGAACGCCGAGCGCGTGGATCTCGCGGGCAAAAGCCTCTTTCCCGGCTTCATTGATTCGCACAGCCATTCGATCGATGGTGGACTCAACCTGATTGCTGCGGACGCCAGCGAGAAAGTGAACTCACTCGATGAGCTTCCGGCTTTTGCGGCTGACGCGAAACAGACTGGACGTGGGATGCGCGGCGACATTCTTGAGATTTTCGGCATGCCGCTGGCCTTCTGGTCGCACACGGATGTTCTCAATGCCGACTTCGGCAGAGGCACTTACGAGAAGCAGAGCGTTCTTCTGCGCGGGATGGATGGGCATACGTCCTGGGCGAATCGCTCTTTGTTGCAGCGCGCGGGGATTACGGCCGATTTTCTTAAGACCCTTTCCGTCCAGGAACGAAGCTATTACGGTGTCGACAAAAACGGGCAGCCGAATGGGTTTCTGGTGGACGCGGGAGAGGAGAAAATCGATGCGCTGCTGCCTGCGCCGACGCCCGACAAGTTGCTGGCAGCGGGGCGCGCTGCCCTGGAATACAACTACAGCCTGGGCATTACGGCATGGCTCGATCCTCTGGCTGCTGATTATGTTTTGCAGGCTTACAAGATGCTGGCGGATCGGGGAGAGCTGAGTTCGCAAGTGGTCGCGTTTCCTCAGGTGCTGGCGAAGGATCCGGCGGCCGAACTCGCCACGGTGCAAAAAACGCGAGAGACCTATAAGGATGTGCCCAATCTGCATGTGACCGGGATCAAGGTGTTCGCCGATGGAGTGGTGGAATATCCGTCACAAACGGCGCACCTCAGTAAGCCGTATAAGAACACTGGACGCAACGGCGATTTGCTGTTCGATCCGGCGAAATTTGCTGAGCTTTGTATAGCGGCGGACAAGCAGGGATTGATCATTCACGTGCACGCGATTGGCGACCGGGCCGTGAAGGAGGCACTGGATGGAATTGCGGCAGCGCGAAAGGCCAATGGGAATTCGGGGTTGCCACATACGATTACCCATGAGCAGTTCGTGGCGCCTGAGGATTTTCCACGGTTCCGCGAACTGGGTGTGGTGAGCGCGTTGCAGCTTTTCTGGGCGGAGGCGAGTCAGGACACGATCGAAATTGTGAAGCCCTATTTGGATCCTGAAATCTACAAGTGGCAATATCCGGCGCGATCCATCCTCGACAACGGCGGGATCATTTCGGGCGCGAGCGACTGGCCGGTTTCAACCGCGAATGTCTTCCGGGCGATCTATCAGGCGGAAACGCGCAAGGGACCGGAAGGTGTACTGGATCCGTCGCAGGCGATGCCGCGGGAAGCAATGTTTTATGCGTACACGCATAATTCGGCGCGGGCCATGAATCTGGATTCTATTGGAACTATCGCGTCAGGCAAGCGCGCGGATTTGGTTCTGCTAGACCGCGATGTTCTGACGATTTCTCCGGAGGAAGTGCGGAGCGCCAGGGTCTTGTGGACGATGGTGGGGGGCAAGATCGTGTATCGCACAAAATAAGGGATCAACCTTCAGACTGAAGGATTGCGTTAGTGCGGCGCGACCTCATGGGGAAACATCAAAAAAAACCAGCCGGGAAACTCCGCCTCGTGCTTAATGATTAGAACCGGAAGACGATTCCGGCGGATGGCTGCGCCGTATGGGGTAGTTGTGATCGTCGAGCCTCGGCAGGTTTTTTCGACAGATGTCGATTGTTATGACACTTTGAGAAGCCTTCGACACGGTAGTGGCATCAGATCAGGCATATAACGCTTCCTCCCCACGCGGCGCGTTCCCGATCCAAAGTGATTAAAAAGGCGCGCTCGGTGGGCAAAGAAATAATTTTGAGATGGAAGGACGCACATGGTCACAGCACCTTCAATCTTTCCAAAGGTGGAAGAGCAGCGATACCTGGCCTTACTGCGCGCAGCCAATACAATTGCAACGTGCAGCGATTGCAGTGCGGTCTCCGGCACGCTAGTCCAGCAATTGCACGAGGTTACGCCTTTTGATTATCTGCACCTGGTTGCTTTTGCCAAAGAGACAAACCAGCCCTGCTGGTCGTTGCTGGAAGCAAACGGCAAGAAAATTGAGACTTCCTGCACAGACTCTTTGTGCTCCGAGGACAGTCCGATTGCGGAAGTGCAGATGTCTGGCCAACTTCTGGTAACGAGCGATTGGAGCCGCGAGACACGGTTCCAAAAATATGGACTCTTCCTCGGCGAACTTGGCATTGCTTCGACTTGCACGTTGGCTTTGACCCGGGGACAACGGCACATGGGCGTGCTGTGCCTTGGCCGGTTTTATCCCAACGCGTACGACGAAGAGGAAGTTCGGTTTCTCGGTCTGGTCGCGGACCAAATTGGCCTGGCAATCGACGCTGCCGTGAACTTCTACGTGTCTCAGCGCGTACAGGACCAACTTAAACTCATTCTCGAGCTGAACAATCAGGTGGTCTCGAATCTCGATTTTCGCGGCCTGCTCCACGCTGCCTCGGCCAGTGTGCGCGAGGTTATGAGGTGCGATGCGGCGGCTGTCATGCTCGCGGACGCAGAGGGTAAACACTTAATCGTGCACGCGCTCGACTATCCTGAGAGCCGCGGAATATTCACGGAAGGATCCATGGTCCCGATTGAAGGCTCCATGCCTGGGGACTCGTTCAAAAGCGGAAAACCGATCGTTGTGAACCGTCTTGATCCGGCCGAGATGCCGCCAGAGATGTACAAAAAGGCCGCCGGGGAAGGCCTGAACTCGTTCTGCGACGTGCCGCTGATTGCGAGGAGCCGGTTGCGTGGAGTTTTAGCAGTCGCGAGGCGGGAGGAGAATGCATTCGACGACGAAGAGGTCGCGTTCCTGACTCAGGTCGCGAATCAAGTGGCGATCGGCGTGGAGAATGCCCTCGCTTATACCGAGATCGCCGAGTTGAAAAACCGACTGGCGCAGGAAAAATTGTATCTAGAGGAAGAGATTCGTGGCGAGATGGACTTCGAGGGAATCGTCGGTCAGAGTTCCGCCCTTCGCCATGTTTTGAACCTTGTAGAGACGGTGGCCCCCAGTGACTCGACCGTGTTGTTACTGGGCGAGACTGGCACGGGAAAGGAACTGATTGCTCGCGCGATTCATGATCGCAGCCGGCGTAAAGACCGGACCTTTGTGAAGCTCAATTGTGCGGCGATCCCGACTGGGCTGCTTGAGAGTGAACTCTTCGGTCATGAGCGCGGGGCATTCACCGGTGCCATCTCACAGAAGATCGGCCGGCTTGAGCTTGCCGATCAGGGCTCGCTGTTTCTGGACGAGGTTGGGGACATCCCGATCGAGATCCAGCCGAAATTGCTGCGCGCCCTCCAGGAACGAGAATTTGAACGGCTCGGGAGTACCCGCACAAAGAAGGTGGATGTTCGATTGGTGGCTGCGACCAATCGCGATCTCGAGCAAATGATCGAGAGCCGCGAGTTTCGCAGCGATTTGTATTACCGGTTGAACGTCTTCCCGATTCGTATCCCGCCTTTGCGGGAGCGCCCCGAGGATATTCCACTGCTGGTGCGCTACTTCGCGCAAAAATACGGCCGCCGCATGGAGCGAAAGATCGAATCCATCCCTGCCGCTGCTATGAAGAAGCTTTCTGCCTGGCACTGGCCGGGAAATATTCGCGAGCTGGAAAATTTCATCGAGCGTTCGGTAATCCTGACTCACGGCCCCGCGCTCCAGGCGCCGATCAGCGAACTTGGCAGCAATGGCAAGGCCGCCGCACCTGTGCTGAGCACGCGTGAAGGCGATGAGCGCGTCGAGATTCTTCGTGTTCTCAAAGACACCAATGGCCGCGTTGGTGGCCTGGATGGTGCCGCTGCGCGTATGGGTTTAAAGCGCACCACGCTGATCTCGCGCATGAAGAAGCTCGATATCAACCGGCGCGTCGTTTCCTGAATTGACTGAGTCCGTGGACCGTTTGGGTTGATTGCTTTCGTTCGCGAACTCTGCGGTGCTGTCGCTGTCCTCGACAACTGTCGAGATTGGCGTCGACACTTCTCGACAGCACCGCTCGACGATTTCTTGTTCTCCTTTAAAATCAGCGACTTGCCGGACATCGAAGGCGGCTTCTCTTTGGCATGTGCATTGCGCAAGCCACTTGCATCAGCTCCATCACGGCAATGTTCAAGATCTCTACTGTTGAAACGCGCGGTCAGCGACGCATAGTTCTCGAAGGCAAGCTCGTTCCTCCCTGGAACGTGGAAGTGGAGAACGTCTGGCGGAGTGCGCGCGAGCAGCTTCAGGGGCGGAAGGTGGTCATCGACCTGACGAACGTAACCCTGATTGGCCCGGAAGGAGAGAACACACTTTTCAAGCTGATGGAAGACGGGGCGAAGTTCTCCTGCGGGGATGTATTCACGAAGCATGTGCTCAGGAAGTTGGCTCGAATATGCCGGTGCAAGGGGTGAAGGGGGTTCGACGAACAAATTCGGATACTAAGGAACGTAAGGCGACATTTTTTGTCGATTTCCATCAGGCCCAAACGACTATCTAGTGAAGGACGGAGGGGAAGATGCTCGGCGCGAAGAAAATTGTAAGCCAGGGCCCAACGCCATTTGCGACTAGCGCAGATTTCTGCGAGATTTTCGGGGAAGGCATGAACAGCCTGTACCTGCTGTCGTTCCTGCTCACGGCCGATCACTCCATTGCAGAGAAATGTTTTGTCTGCGGCCTGGACGACTCGGCAAAAGGGAATACGGTATTCAAGGAGTGGGCACAATCCTGGGCCCGGCGGACGATAATTCGCAATGCAATTCGAATAATCCAACCGCGGCCGACAGATGGCCCTGTAGCGAGCCCGGCTTCGGATCGCAGTGTGGACCGCGTCAGGACCGAGCCGCCAGAAATCGCAAGCATTGTTGAGATTCCGGCATTTGAGCGTTTCGCTTTTGTGATGTCGGTGCTCGAACGCTACTCCGATCAGGAGTGCTCTCTTCTCTTGAGCTGCACCCGCGGCGATGTGATGGCCGCGCGAACTCGCGCCCTACAACGAATCGCAAGGGTAGTGGAGCCGCAACGCAAACTAGGGAGTATCGATTCCGATGAAGCGCTGACACGGAACTCTGAATCCGCAATCCGTCTGGAAGTGAATTCGCACCTTCCCGCTTCGGCGTAGCCGGCAGCAGGCAACGTTCACCTAATTCTCTCCCGAGATTGCGACGCGTGATGCTCCAGGCCCCCATTACTGCCGCGCTGGCGAGAGGCCGTAAGATATCGTTGGTCGCAGAGTCAGGATCTCGACGGTCGTCTTCGCGACCAAGGCCCTGACCGCTTCAGGGAAGTGCCTGTTCACTGCTTCCATCGAGAATGGCCGACAGGCTGGTCCGTGGTCGCTATTCTTTGCTGCCCACGAGGCCGAGCATGCGTTCAATATACTGTTGGGGCGTTTCCTGCATGAGTCCTCCTGGAAACCGACTTAAGCTCTCACCACATCTTGAGGGTAACGATCCTGCCGTAGGCTGACCGCAAACGGAATGACAATCACAATTCTCTTCGCATCGGGAATGGATGATTTTATGCAGAACCCCCGGCCTCATTGCGCCAGAGTCAGACGATTTCGGCCAAAGCGTGATTCCTGATTTCTCGAAGCCGTATCATGTTCTTCGTGGCGAGAGTGTATGAGCGCCATTGTTTGCTGATTCACCGGACTGGGAAAGCGGAGGAAGGCATTGTGCCGGTACGGATTGCGAGGCTGGTGGAGGCAACGGCTATCACCAGCGTGATCAACGCCGCCTTTCGTCACGCTGAAAGCTTTTTCATAGAGCGTGATCGCATCGACCTCGAGGAAGTGCGGTCGCTGCTGAACACGGGGGAGTTCCTGGTTTCTGAAAGTGACGGGACGATCACGGGTTGCGTATATGTCGAAATAAAAGGTGACCGATCGTATCTCGGCTTGCTGGCCGTTGACCCCAGGGCCCAGAAGTCAGGTCTGGGATCGTCGTTGATGAGCGCGGCGGAGAATCATTGCCGAAGGGCAGGCAGCCGCTTCATGGATATCCAGATTGTCAATCTGCGGAAAGAGCTGCCGGACTTCTATCACCGCCGTGGATATGTCGAGACCGGCACCGCGCCATTTCCTGCCGTTTTGAACCCGAAGTTGCCCTGCCACTTCGTGAAAATGTCGAAGCCCCTGGCGTAGGTCCCGAGATCGAAGAAGATCGACGAGATTCATCCTAGGCACCAATCTTCACTGCGCGGGAGTAACCTGCAACCGGTTCCCAAGGGGTACCGCTCGAGATGCTTGTCCTCTCGATCGGCTTCATCCTTGTTCCTAAGTCATTCTATTGCAGCCATCAGCAGGAATGTTTAGCAGCCAACGCCCGCGCCTGCCAACAAAAGCTCGCTTGCAACCTCGCAATCGCTTGCGCACTTCTAATCATTAGTGAGAATGATGAGCCGCATAAACAAAAGTCACTTGCTTTTGCGTTGGAACTGGGGTAACTACTTACCAACGACCATTGAAAGCCTGCGTACAGCAAGGCTTTCAGGAGCCCAAGGAGCATGATTCCAGAATCTCATCCGTTGCGGCAGCTGTTTGAGGAACTGGTTGGCCGCCACTATGCCGAAGAGATCGGCATCCGCGATCCGCAGGTGGTGAGTTACGTTTCGCATCTGCTGGCGGAGTTCTGCGAAACCGATCAATTATTCAAGATTCACGACACAACGAACCGCCCGCTCGCCGATCTGGGTGAGATGTTACTAGAGTCAGACCCGGTTTACGGTCCCGCTCCCTCGTTCGACCGCGAACGCCAGGTGCGCAAGCACATCGGCGATTATGCCCTGTTCTTCGCCGGAATGTTTCCCGAGAGCATTAACCACTTCCGCCTGCGCCGCCATCGCCTTGAGAATTTTGTGGAGTGGATGAAGGCGGGCAAAGAAAGCTACTACATCGTCTCGAAGTTCGAGCACTTCGAATATGCCAAGGTCGCTCCACTCTTCGCTCAACTTTCGCGAGAGTTCGAAGGCTGTGTTTACGGCCTAAACATGGTGAAGAACGATCTGCAGGAAATGCAACACCCCATCGTTCGCCGCGACACGGACCTTCTTATGTAGGAACTGCTGATGTAGGAACCGCTGACTTAAGCAGGTTGCATCGATAAACCGCTTGGGCCCTCACTTATTTAAGTCTGGTAGCCCACCAATCCGGTAAAAACTGAGAGATGTACTTCCCTGCGTCAACTTGCGGATTCTCTGCAGCGCCCCAAATGCATCTCCCAGGTCGAACGTCTTTTCGTGCTCTGCAATCACCAAAGACATCGGCCACACCAGCGACGAACCAGCGAGCACCGTAAGAGTTTCTTCATAGGAGTGCCGCATCCCGTAGGGGGGATCGAGGAACACAACGTCGGCTACGAAGTGTTCCCGTTGCAGTCGCCAGACCACACCAGAAAGATCATCCCGCAGAATCTTGTATCCCTCCGCGACTCCCAGGCTCTGCAAATTTTGCTCGATCAACTTCGCCGCGGCGGCTGAAGTCTCCACAAAGCAGGCCTGCTTGGCTCCGCGGCTCAGCGCTTCGATTCCCACCGCTCCCGTGCCTGCAAATAAATCCAGCCATACCGTGCTCTCAAGAACCTCCGGATTGCCCGCGGTCAGCACGTTGAACAAGGTCTCGCGCAAACGGTCTGACGTAGGGCGAATTTCGGTCCCGCGCAAAGAACGCAGCGGACGCCCCCGGTATTTACCCGAGATCACTCGCATGGCTCTGTACCTTTGAGCACCGAGTCAATATATCCGAGCATGTAGAATAACTGTAGTAGACGGTAGGCTTAGTTTGCCTGTCATCCACCGAAACTCATCCACCGAAACTAATGAGAAGCTGGTCCATTCATGTCGGTCGCCTGTTCGGAGTCGAGGTTCGCCTTCACCTGACTTTCCTGATCCTGCCTTTATTCGTTTTCTGGACGGAATACACCGTCCACCCGACAGCCAATGGACCACGCGACCTGGCGCTGGTTGGGATTGTTCTGGCCTGCGTTGCAGCCCACGAAATCGGTCACATGTTCGTCGCCCGCCGAGCCGGACTGATTGCCAAAGCCGTCATCCTTCTGCCGCTCAGCGGCGTCACCATTTTCGATGAAACGCGTTCGGAGACACCGCCGACTCCAGCGGCCATCTGGAAGCGTGATGTTCGCATCGCTCTCGCTGGACCCCTGGTGAATCTTGCGTTCGCGATGATTTCGGCCGTCGTGGTCTACGCCACGCTTCCCGGCGCGCATCTGTGGCAGTGGCCCTTCTTACAATCGAGCAACCTGCCCCGCAGCCTGGTATGGGCCAATCTTTATCTTGCGGGTCTGAATCTTTTGCCGGCCTATCCGCTCGATGGAGGCCGGGTGTTGCGCGCGTTCTTCGCGCGTACCATAGATCCGGCTGCGGCTACTCGCCGTGCCGTTTCCATCAGCCACGCCATGGCAATGGTTCTGATGGTTGCCGGCCTGTTCAGCAATACCTGGCTGACCATGGTAGGCGTCATTATTTTCTCCGCGGCGCAGCTTGAGGAGCGCGCTGTCATTTTCCAGTCGGTTTTGGACAATGTGCGCCTGGAAGAAGTGATGCTCACAGACTTCGCAACTCTTTCCCCCGCAGACACGCTTGAGGATGCCCTGAATAAAGCAGTGCACTCGCTGCAGGACGATTTTCCGGTGGTCCGAGGCAGCGACATGGTAGGAGTGATCTCCCGGCAGCGCATTCTCGAAGCATTGCGCGCGGAAGGCAACGGCTATGTCCAGGCCGTAATGAATAAGACCTTTGAGATTTCAGTGCGGCAGGAGTCCTTAGCTTCCGCCTTCCGCAAGCTCACGTCGCGCAATCTCAGCATCATTCCAGTGATGGAAGATCAGTGGCTGGTGGGAATTGTCACGCTGCAGAATTTAATGCACTCGATGGCTTTGCTGGCGGAAAGCCGCAAGCTGCGGCGGGATGAATCGAACTCGTAAGGAATGCCTGAATTAGTCGCCGCCGCAATCCCCTCCGATTTTATTCCCGGCCTTCGCCGCGTTGCCTCGAGAACTTCGCGGTTTCAAGCTCTCAACCGCTTCGAGACAAATTGAACTTTGCCATGGGCAGTTCTAAAACAGCCTAACCGCTTTCGCCTGCCTAACTGCCGGAATCCCTTCCAGCCTCTTCAGTACCCCGTCCGGTACAGGCCCATCAACGTGAACCACGGCAATAGCCTCGCGCTCCGAGGATGCTTCTGCGTCGCGCCGTCCCAGCGAGAAGTCTGCGATATTGATTTCGCCTTCGCCCAAAATCGTACCCACCTTGCCGATCACGCCCGGAACGTCGCGATTGCGCAAGTAAATCAGATCACGCTCCAGTGGAGCCTCCACATCTATATCGTCAATGTGCAACAAGCGCGGCGCCGTCCCGCGCAGAACGGCGCCCTTGACCATGTGTTCTTCCTTCGAACTCTTAAGGAAGATCGACAGCACGCTCCCGGCACCACCGGTCGATACTTTCGACTTGTGAGCTTCGTGTACCCGAAGTCCTCGACTATCCGCCAGGGACGCGGCATTCACCAGATTGGCTTTCTCGTCCAACGTCTGGTTGAGAATTCCCTTGATGGCAGCGTTGCGAATGAGATCCGTCTTCCACTCCGCGATATGACCGCTGTAGCGAAGCGAAATTTCTTCAATCGAACCTTCTGAAATCTGCGCCAGAAACGCTCCCATACGCTCCGCCAGAACAATGTAGGGATGCATCTCGGCGTACTCCTCGGCCGAGACCGAAGGCACGTTCACCGCATTCTGTATCACACCGTGCTTCAGGTATTCCCGCACCTGCTGCGCAATCTGCACTCCCACGGCTTCCTGCGCCTCGAAGGTCGATCCGCCAATGTGCGGCGTGAGAATGACGTTCTCCATCGCCAGCAGCGGAGAATTCTTCAAAGGCTCGTCCGCGAAAACGTCGAGCGCCGCGGCGGCGACCTGCCCTTGCTTAAGCGCCTCCGCCAGATCGGCCTCGTTCACCAATTCTCCACGAGCACAATTCACCAGCCGGACGCCTTTTTTCATCTTCTTGATCGCCGCCTGGTTAATCATCCCCGCAGTCTGCGGAGTCAGACCTACATGCAGCGTGATGTAATCCGCCGCGGCATAAAGCTCGTCCAGACTCACCAGCCGGATTCCCTGCTCCTTCGCCACGCCGACGGAAACAAAAGGGTCATGCCCCACGATCTCCATTCCGAAAGCGAGCGCCCGTCGCGCTACTTCCATGCCAATACGGCCAAGCCCGGCGATTCCCACAGTCTTGCCTCGCAACTCCGTACCTTGCAGCGATTTCTTCTCCCACCGCCCGGCATGCATCAGAGCATCCGCGCGGCAAAGATGACGCGCCATAGCCAGCATCATGCCCAATGTCTGTTCCGCCACGGCCACCGCATTCGCCCCGGGAGTGTTCATCACGGCAATGCCCTGGCGCGTGGCCGCCTCCAGATCGATGTTGTCCACGCCCACGCCGGCGCGGCCGATCACGCGCAGCTTCTTGGCATGCGCGAGCAGCGCCGCGTCGGCTTGCACTGCGGAGCGCACGATCAGCGCATCGGCGGCCTCAAGATGCTCCGAGAGCTTGCCGTCTAATCGATCTGCGGTGACGACACTCCAGCCCGGCTCTTTCAGTTGCTCCACAGCGGCCGCCGAAATTTTCTCTGCAATAACGATTTTCAAGTAAGACCGATCCTTTTGAACCAAGTCTCAAAACATGGGCATTGTTGCCTGAGCATGGTTTCCTGACCAGGGTTTCCCCGACCATGTTTGCCTGACAAAGAAAAGACACGAAAATGACAGCGTCCTGACACTCCTGCCGAACCATTCTCCTAAGCTTGTTTCCCGTCGGGCCGATCCACTCGCTAGGAGAATAGCCATGAAGATTGCGAACACCGTATTTCTAGCCGCGCTTCTCGCCTTAAGCCTGGCATGCGGCTACAGTTCGAAAGCCACCATGCCCGCAACCGCCGGAACGATGCCTGCGATTGCCGCGCTCTCCCCTGCCAGTATGAATGCAGGCGGCCCTGCCTTTGTGCTCACTGTCAACGGCTCCAACTTTAGCGGAAATGCCGCCATCAATTGGAATGGCACGGGAATGACCACCACCTGGGTGGGTACAGGTCAGGTGATGGCCACGATCCCCAGCGCCGCAATTGCGAATGCGGGGATGGTGATGGTCACCGTGACGAATCCGGGTACCGCGGGCGGCATGTACGGCGGCGGCACTATGGCGGCAACGTCGAACAGTATGACGTTTACCATCAATTAGCTTGGGGAGCACACTGCCCCTCAAGCTCTCACCAGTTGATGTTTGCCGGAGAGGGCGCGCGCGTACACCTCCTGCGCCGCGCGCACCACCGAGCCATATTCAACCGCCGTGCCCGTCACCCGAGTAAGCACGTGCTCGAGCGCTCCCAGGATGCCGATCGTATCCAGATAGTCGTAGTAGCCGATGTGAGCGATGCGGAATATCTCGCCCTTCATTTCGCCCTGCCCATTCGCCACGACCGCATCGAAGGACTCGCGGAATTCTTTGACGATCTTTCCGGAATCAATTCCGTGTGGCGGGCAGACCGCAGTAAGCGCAGCCGCGGGCGACGCCGCGAACAGCTTCAGTCCAACCGCCTGCACGCCAGCCCGCGTCATCTCGGCGCAGAGCTCAGCGTTGTCGACGAGTGCTTCGCGTCCTTTCGCCAGATCGCCATTTCCCATTTCTCGGATAAACTGCAACGCGGCTCCCAGCGCAGCAAACAGCGACGTTGCAGGAGTGTATGCCGATTCGCCCTTCGCAGCCGCCTTGCGCTCCTTGCGCAGATCAAAGTAGTAGCGCGGCGAAGTCGTCGTCTCCATCCGCCGCCACGCTCGCTCGCTCACCGCGCAATATGCCAACCCCGGCGGGATCATCAGCGCCTTCTGCGATCCGCCGATAATCACATCCACACCCCAGCTATCCACATCGAGATGAGTCGTGCCCAGGCCGGTAATTGCATCCACTACCAGCAACGTATCGTCGCCAGTCGCCCGCACCAGCTTCGCAATGCCTTGCACATCATGCCGCGCGCCGGTCGAACTCTCCGTCGCTTGCACGAAAACGGCGCGCACTTCGGGAGTGAGCTTCGCGCGAATGTCATTCAACGAGAAAGTCTCGCCATAAGGCGCGCTCAACACTTCCACATCGCAGCCGAATGCCTTGGCCAGTCCCGTCCAGCGCTCACCGAACTTTCCCGCGGTGAGCACCAGAACCTTGTCCCCCGGCGAGGTCAGATTTGTCACCGACGCTTCCATCACACCGGTGCCGGAGCAAGCCAGCACCAGCACGTCATACTGCGTGCCGATGAAATCCTTCATGTCAGTAAGCACTCGCTGGAAAAGCGCCCGGAAGTCGGCGGTGCGATGATGCGCGGTAAACGACGCCATCGCAGTTTGCGCCGCAGGGAGCAGCGGCGTGGGGCCGGGAGTAAACAGACGATTCTTGCGCAGCATAAGTTAAGAACCCTTGGATGTGGGATAGTTTATAAGTTTACTGGAACCGCACGCTATGTGCGGTGATTCCAGTCACAATCCGCAGGTTGCTTGTCCGCGAGCGTTTTTCGTGGGCTGGATCTTCGCAGGCAAGATCTTCCCAGGCAAGATCAGCGGGATGCGCGTTTCGCTGCCAGGATCTCGGGTTTGACGATCTCCGGAGACTTCGCCAACAACTCCGCCGCTTTGGCAAAGAGTGCCTTGGCGATCTCGCCGTTCAAGTGGGCGTTGCGGCCGTTCTCGTCGGCAAACGTATCGAAGATGCCGTATTTTCCCGACCCCATTTTTATCGCATACCACGTAACCGTCCCTGGCTCGCGCTCGGCCAGAGGCAGCGCCGATTTCAAGAACTCTTCCAACTCTTTCTCTTTGCCGGGCTTCGCTTCCAGTTGGGCCCAGATCGCAAGTTTGCTCATGACAGTTGGTACCTCCTCCGCATCAGATGCACGAGGATCCTCATTAGTCGCGCTTTACACGCGGTGTCATCCTGAACGGCTGTCATCCTGAACGTAGCCGTTGTTCAGGCGGAGTGAAGGATCTCCAACTCAACCAGCCCGGCGCGTAAGCCAAACCGTACTACTCTCGAAATTGCTGAAAATTCTGTCACCATCTCCCCATATATATAATCCCCTGATGAGCCTAGTCGAACAGATCCAGAAAGACATCGTCACCGCCATGAAAGCGAAGGACGAAGCGCGCCTCTCCACCTTGCGCATGGTCAAGGCTGCGCTCCAAAATCGCAAAATCGAAAAAATGGCCGAGCTCGACGACAAAGAATCTCAAGCCGTCCTCACCACGCTGATCAAGCAACGCAAAGAGTCCGTCGAGCAATTCACCAAGGGCGGACGCCAGGAGATGGCTGACAAAGAAGCCGCCGAGATCACCCTGATCGAAACCTACTTACCCAAAGCCGCCGATGAAACCGAAGTGGCTGCCGGAATAAAAGCCGTTATCGCCGAGATGAGCTCTCCCACTATGAAGGATATGGGCGCAGTGATGAAGAACGCGATGGCTCGCTTCTCCGGCGCCGGGATGAGAGTTGACGGGAAGATGGTCAGCGAGATTGTGAAGAAGGAGTTAGCAGGGAAGTAAGGGGCAGCGGCATTTGCATGTGGAGACAGCCGCCCGCAGCTGTCCTGTAGAGCGAAGCTCGACCGCCGTCAGAGCGCAGCTAATACGCGTCCTTCCGTAACTCTGTCACTTACTTCTCTGCAACTCCCGGTAAGCCTCGCTCTTGGATACCCCCCGTTCCTTCGCCACTTTCTTCAGCGCTGTTTTTTCGTCAACCTTCTCCTCTGCGATGATCTGCTCAACTCTCTGCCGAACACTCACGCGCACGGGCGCTGCAGACCGCAACTCCGCCTCTTCTGCCTTCCCAATCAGGAGCGTGATCTCGCCCTTCACTCCGTCGCGCGACTTCAACGTTTCCAACACTTCGCTCGCCCGCCCGCGCAAAAACTCTTCATGCAGCTTGGTCACTTCCCGCGCCACCACCACATGCCGGGCGCTACCCAGGACCTCGACTACGTCGGCAAGTGTTTCCACGATCCTGTGCGGAGCCTCATAAAATACCTGCGCCCGCGGAGAATCCTTGATCGCCCCCAGCGCCGCCCGCCGCTCTCCGCGCTTTGCAGGAAGAAATCCGCTGAAGCGAAACGAATCCGTCGGCAGACCGCTCGCCACCAGCGCCGCCAGGAAAGCTGACGCCCCCGGAATCGGCACCACCGGCAGATGATGCCGAATGGCCAGCGAAATCAGACGGAAGCCCGGGTCGGAGATTCCCGGCATCCCCGCATCCGTCACCAGCGCAACACTCGCCCCCTCCTGCATTTCTTTTACCAGTTCCGCCGCGCGCGTCATCTCATTGTGCTCGTGATAGCTGATGGTGCGAGTCGCAATGCCGTAATGGTTGAGCAGTTTCTGCGTCTGCCGCGTGTCCTCGCAGGCGATCACGTCGACTTCCTTCAGCACGCGCACGGCGCGCAGCGTGATGTCTTCCAGGTTGCCGATGGGAGTGGCGACGAGATAAAGCGCCGGCCCCGCGATATGCGCGACATGAGAGGGATTTTCCGACACGGCAGCAGCATTATCGGGATCGCGACCCAAGTCTCGCATCCGCGAAGTCTACACCCGGCGCCCCGTAACCAGAACCGCGCTCTAGCCGTTATGCTGGTAGCTCACATCATCGGAGAATTGAATCGGAGAACTGACGCCTTGACTGCCAATGATTTTCGCCGTCTCGCTCTTGCCCTTCCGGAAACAACCGAAAGTGCGCACATGGACCATCCCGATTTTCGCGTGCACGGAAAGGTATTCGCCACTCTGGGCTATCCAGCCAAGGGTTGGGGCATGGTCAAGCTCACGCCGGAGCAGCAGCACTATTTCACGAAGGATTATCCCGACACATTCGTCCCAGTGAAGGGAGCCTGGGGACGGCGCGGTGCCACCAGCGTCCATCTGAAGATGGTGAGAAAGGAAACGCTGCAGAAAGCAATTTCTGCAGCCTGGCGCAATACTGCTCCAAAGCGCCTCGTGGAGCAAATCAGGGACGAATAATTTAGGCTGAACGAATTGACTGCCCATGAGGACATCGGGTTTCGCGAACCGTGCAAAGCCTTCAGTTCGGCGCTGGGGCGCGCTCCGTAAGCAGAATACGTTTTACTTGGTTGCGGTCGAAAGTTTGTGCGTTCCCTCCAATGCGTATTTCCACTTGCATGCCGCTAACGGAGATCAAATCTCCCGTCAGAACCGACCCATCCCTTAACTCGATCGTGTCGTTTGCGGCACTGCCTAGTTCATAACTCACGCTCCCTCCGGGAGCATCGTGAGAAGTGATTTCGAGCGGAAATTTACCTGGATTGAATCCCTCCTTCTCAAACCCAAGCATATGTTTCCCGATTGCGACGTCCACAACTTTGGGAGTGGTCCCCGCTGCTTTACCATCCACGGTGAGAGCCGCCCCCTGTGGAACGGAGTTCACCGTGATAGATACGGTGCGCGGCGCACTGGTTGATACGGCTACGGAGTTCGGGGAACCGGATGCGGCAATCGTTACTTGAAACTTGACCGTTTCTTCGCCAGCGGAGACGTTCGTCAGATTAATAAAGCCCTCACCAATTCTTGCCTTAACTTTGTCGAACAGATACAACGAAAAGCTTGCACCGCTGATGGTTTTGTCTGAGAGGTTGAGGGCCTCTACGTCACTGATGTACGTGCGCTCCTTTCCCATTCCACGTCCTAGATCCCTGAACTTCGAAAAGGTAAAACGGAGAACAGGCCGCCCGGAATCGGGCCAGGAAACGACCTGAAAGGGCTGATCTTTAGCAACTGCCAACAAACTAGCAAGAGCCAAGAAGAGAATTTGGGTTGGAACACGTCGCATATTCCTCCAGCATATCGCGATTGGATATGCCATTCACTGCGTTAAGTACGGAAACTGCGGGCATTTTACAACGGCTTTTCTTGATCCGGGAGGGCCCTTTCTGAGGACAAGTGTTGCTAACGGCGTTCACACTCATTAAACCCGTTGACCTGAATTCCGCTCGACCTATCAGACTGTATAGGTTGAACGCTGCGGCATAATGTCTACCGTGATTTCGCTGGAGCTTCTACCGGCGCTGCAGCAGGCTCACTCAACTCAGCCGCAGATCCCGACAGCATCTTTTGCAAAAATCCCAGAGGCATCGCGGCGGTCATCACGGCGCGATCGCCTTCCTGCTTCACTTTGAGGCTGTCGAAGAAGGCCTTCACATCAGGATCGGTGCCGTGAGTTCCCACAGAGGTTTCGGCCGTATGCGTCAGAGCGACGAATACGCTCACCTTGTCGGCAATCGCCCGCGCGTCGTCGGCACTCTGGGTAAAAGCCTCGGCGCGGAGATGAACCGCGTCTGCCCGCAGGTGAAGCGGGCTGAGAACGCTTCCCGAGACGACCATGGTGGCGGGCCTGGCGAAGAGGCCGTTCCATGCAGGGGCGTCGGGTGCCGACGGGTCAACCCGCGCGATCGTCCACGCCAAACTCGCCAACTGAACGTGTCTGAAATATTGTCGCAACAGCGCCGGACCTCCGAACGGAGACGCCAGCTTCCTGGACCGGTCAATCACTCCCTGAATCACGGCCAGGTCATCATGATTCGAGCCGGCTACCGAATCCGCACTCAGCACCGCAACTCGCAATATTCGGCCTTCCAGCGGAATCGTGAAGATGTCAACCGAATGATAGCTCTCGACCGATCGCGCCATCTTTCGCAGATAGGCAGTAAGCTGCTCGGCATGAAACTTCCCGACCAGCACTTCGGAAAAACGCGCCTCGCGCGCCGGACCACCGCTTCCGCCGCCCGGCCAATTCCCCGGGTAATGAATGGCAAATGCGGCTTCGTCGAGATCGCGCTCGAACTGAAAGCCGGTTTCGCGGATGAAGCGCTCGTACTCCGGATCGTGGCTAACCGCGGGAAGCTCTTTGCCCGAGTTCGCCTTCCGGGCCGTGCCGAGGTCGAGATAGAAAAAAGCGTCCGCCCCAGGCAGCAAACGGGCGGGCTCGGGCGGCGCAAGCTTCCGCAGTTGGACCGCAAGGGCTACCGCTGCAGCAACCACTACGACCGCGAGGGCAATGGGAAAAGTGCGTCTGATTCGCATGAGATGCGGCGCGCGCTGAAATCATAGCACCTGAAGTTGTTAGCTGCAGGAATCCCTCTGGTGCAAAATGTTCCTGCAGGCACCCTGCGAACGGGCCTCCTGCCGGTCGCAACGCTCAGCGGGAACGGCGTGTTTGTCCCTGGGATTGTCGCGTCCGTCCCCGTTCCCTCAGTACCCATCTCCTTCTCACTGAGCCACCGGTGAGGATTTGCTACCATGGTGCGCCATGAGAACCCTTCGATTGGTGGCACTATTTGTGGTTGCCGTGTACCTCCCCGCAGTCGCCAGGGCTGCCGGAATGACCGACGGGGACCGCGAGCACTTACTGGTACATTTTGAAATGACGGGACAAATGTTGGCCGAGCAGGTGCGCGGGCTCTCGCCGGCTCAACTGGAATACAAGGCCTCCCCCGATCGCTGGTCCATTCGAGAATGCGTTTCACATCTGGCGGTTGCTGAACCCGACTACTGGCGCGAGCTGACGGATTCCGTCAAAGCCCCACCGGACATGAAGGGCAAGAAATCCGCTAATACCGACGCCGATATCCTGTGGTATGGAATCGATCGCGTGGTGCATACGAAAACTGGTGGCGGGCACGAGAAAGTCGACACGTATAAAGACCTCGGAGTAGCCCTGGCAAAGTTCCAGGCGCTGCGTACGACCATGATCGAATACATTAAGACCACCGACGACGACTTGCGGGCGCACAGCTTCGGAAAAACCGACCCAATCGATTGTTGGCAATGGATGCTCGAAATCTCCACCCATGCGGAGCGCCATATTCAGCAGATTCGCGAGATTAAGTCCGACCCCTACTTTCCGAAAAATTGAAGCGGACCTCACGGGACTCCCTGCGAGCAGGGACGTCCGTCCCCCGGCGTCACCCTGAGCGCCGCCGTTCTTCAGGCGTAGCGAAGGATTCTCCCGCTCAACCGGCTGAGAGCGTCAGCCGAATCCTGCGGTTGCACCCCAACTTCCAATTGTGATAACTTAGCAACTTGTCCCGGACATCTGGAAGGGATCAGGGGTATACTTGTGCCTGAAAGGGTGCTTGTCCCCGAATGCTGGCGTAGCTCAGTCGGTAGAGCATCTGATTTGTAATCAGAGGGTCAGGGGTTCAAATCCCTTCGCCAGCTCCAGAAAACGAAATTCAGGACCGAATTTCTGGCAGGCAGCCGGACTCTGTAATTGGCGGCGCAACAGGTTTTTCCAACGCACTCCATTCGGAACTATTCCGGCGTGTAGTGATCTTCGCGGCAATCCGTAAGTTGGTTTTCCCTGATTTGCAGAAGCTCAGTTTTATAGAAGCTTTGGCTCGCGCACGCAAAAGATAAAGAGTGGAAGTGTGCTGCCGCGCGGTCTGCGGGTTTCCCGAGCGCTTGCCATGCCCGGATGGTATTGCCTGCTGGATGAAGCGCAACGGCTGCATCACCCGGCAGTTGTGCACAGGTGGGTGAGTGGTTAAAGCCAACAGACTGTAAATCTGTCCCTCCTAGCGAGGTACGAAGGTTCGAATCCTTCCCTGTGCACCAGATTTGAGCTGTGCCGGCGTGACCCTGGACGCAGTGAAGGGGAGAGCCCGCTGGCGAAATCCCGAGCGTTTTTTGCGAGGGGTCTGAGTAATTTTTATGAGCCGCTTGGCAATGGCGTTGATTGCATACCTGGTTCTGGGTGTGCTGGCATTTGCCACGCTGAGCGATCAGCGGATCCGGTTGCTGACGTTGCTTATCCTGGCGCTATTCGCGTTCAAGAGCTGGCTGCGCCGCAAGGATGTAATGCACCCGGACGGTGAGAGCGAGCCGAAATAGGATTTTTGCTAAGGGCTGAAAGCTGATAGCTGACGGCTGGTTCGGGCCGATGTTGAGCCGTTTAGCGGGCGTGAGCGAAGCGGGAGCACGCTGGCGAAATCCCGATCGTGTTTTGCGAGGGATATTGGTTTGCGACGAGGAAGTTTCGGGCCGATGTAGCTCAGTTGGTAGAGCACTCCCTTGGTAAGGGAGAGGTCATCAGTTCAATCCTGATCATCGGCTCCATTTGGTTCTGAAAGGTGAGTTTCGAAAGTTGAGGTTTTTTGGGAAGGGCACGGCTTCAGTCGTGCCGTAAGAGTCGCAAACAAGAGCGGCTTTAGCCGCTGAGGTAGTAAGGGCGGGAGTAACTCAGTGGTAGAGTCACAGCCTTCCAAGCTGTTGGTCGCGGGTTCGATTCCCGTCTCCCGCTCCATGGATCAAACGAAGGTGCGGTTCTGGAGAATGATGAGAGTGGGCTTCGAACAGGCGGCAATCAAAGTCGAGAAGCCGCAGGAGTTTTCGAAGCTGCAAGCTGCTGTAGAGCAGGCATTCCTGCCCGAAACAGTGGAGCGATTTCTCAAGCAGTTGGATCGCAAAGGGATTCGCGTCCGGGAGTTCGATTCGGTGCTTTCGGTACGTGCGCTGGAAGATGCGGTGGGCGCGACATCCAGGTCAGATTTGAGTGCTTGGCAGTTGTACCAGGAGCTGCCGCTTTCGGATCAGGCGCAGATGCGGGAGTTTTATCTGTCGAAGCTGGAGACAGTTGAGCAGTCGCTGCGTCACAAGTTTAAGAAGCTTTACCAGTATTACTGATCGCGCTTCGCTGGCGAAGGCTTTGAAAGGGCGCGGCTTTAAGCCGCGCCGGTAAGACGAGATTGAATCCGGGGCTTTAGCCCCAGAGGAACGGAAATGGCGAAAGAGAAATTTGATCGTAACAAGCCGCACTGCAATGTGGGGACGATTGGACACATCGACCATGGCAAGACCACGCTGACGGCGGCCATCACCAAGGTATTGCAAAAGCAC